>Ga0123342_1002318_pt1 | contig 31655 bp, 19 predicted proteins | sample Turbeawhitnodule_FD_89960 | JGI IMG/M metagenome (GOLD analysis project Ga0123342, IMG submission 89960) | Root nodule microbial communities of legume samples collected from Mexico - Turtle bean Mexico white nodule | ecosystem: Host-associated > Plants > Roots > Nodule | place: Mexico: Nepantla... | reverse complement strand
ACATATTTCATAAATTTTTATAACTCTAGCATAGGTAAACAATAGTGGTTTTATTATATGTAATTTGATTACTTGTAAATGTACATTTTGATGATTTCAATTGATTACTATATTTCTGTATTTATCTGGCTGGGTTTGATCATTATGCAGGTTATTAAATTATATGGTTTATGCACAATACAAACTGCACTTTAAAAAAAAAACACTATTTACAAATGCGGTCATTTACCAAGACCGCATTTGTAAATGTGATTTATGAATGCGGTTTTTACCAAGACCGCATTCGTAAATCCTAAACCCCTAACCCTCATCCCTCATTCTGAATAATATACAAATGCGGTTATTTTAAGTAACCGCATTTGTAAATCTAATTTATAAATGCGGTCCTATGACTGCATTTGTAAATGCCCGATTTACGAATGCGTGCTGATCAAATGCGGTTCTATGACCGCATTTGTAAATGTAAAATAGCCGCATTTGTTTTACATTTCTGCACTAGTGAATCTTCGAAAAGGAATATAATTTTTTTTAGCAATGATATGTTGACATCTTGCTCCATTATACAACTTCTTATTAATGATAAAAAAGGATATTTTGTCATTTCATGTAAAATTTGAAATTTTAAACATAAAAAGAAGGTTGTATAGTGGAGCAAGTTTGTCATTCTATCATTTTTCTTTTTTTTTAGTTGGAAGTTTGGAAATATAGGCCAAATGAGCATATTTGATACTTATGTATATAGTTTCTTTTTCTTTTATAAAAAGTTTTTAGCTCAATTCATGATGACATGTTTATGTACTTTAGAAATTTCAATATTTTAGAAATAATTAATTAAGTTTTAAGAATCTTTAAATTTAAGTTTAAGTGAGTTTTTATTAGATGTTTTGTTTTATTGACTATATAAAATATTTTTTATTTTTATCTAAATATCTTGATATTTGATTTTGTCATTAATAAGATTGTCATTACAAGAAAATCATGAAATAGAAATAAATTTTAGAGACAAAAAATAATTAGTTGCTATAGTGATTAAATTAGTGATCATTTTAGAGACTAAAATTTTTTTGGTTTCTAAATTAGTTTCTATTATTATTAAATAGTTTCTAAATTAGTTTCTTGTAATGTGTGTAACCCTCTTTTAATACTAAAAAAAATACATATTTAGGATCGGAAAAAAGTCCATACTAATTAGTTAATAGTTTTAGATTTGCATCGCATGTGTAACGTGTTATCAATCATATAAGTTAATTCATTAGTGTCAATTTTTGAAAACTGACTGTAACTAGTGTTGGCTTAACAAACGCTAATTTATACTAATTTTTAAATTAATTTTTAACTAAAGTAGTTTAGTGTCGGCTACTAATGCATTTTTATTTTAAAATGTACTTAATTTAGAGTTAACTAAGTCAACGTTAAATATTATCTATTTTTAATATTAATTTAACTCGTGTTGGTTTGTCCGACGCTAATTACAATAATTTAAAAAAAAATCTTGTCTAATGCCTCCATTTTCAACAAAATAAAATTCAAACAAAAAAATAAAATAAAAAATTGTAGTGAATGAAAAAGATGAATGTGGATGAAGAGATGAGTGTGAATGAAGAAAATGAGAAGATGAGTGTGGATGAAAGAGAATAATGTGGATGGAGAAGATGGATGTGGATGAAGGAGATGGATATGAGTGAAGGAGATGGGTGTGGATGAAAGAAACAAGATTGAAGAGACTTATATAGAAAAATGAGAGTGAAAAATTGTGAGTTAGGAGATTTCTCATCTTTAAATATGAGACTTTAGACTAAAAATAATTTACGACTCCTATTCATTATCACAAAACCTTACAAATTCATAACATATAAATTAATGTCGGCTTAAATAAATATTAAAAATACATTATATTAGCATCGACATAATTGATGCTAACTTAAATAAATAATAAAATTAGTGTCTTCTAAACTAACACTGACTTAAATAAATATAAATACAAAAATAAATAAAATTAGCATCAACTATGACGACACTAACATTATTTATTTTTAATATTTATTTTAGTTAGTGTCAGTAAAGTCGACACTAGTCTGACACTCACACAAATATTTTTACTAATTAAACATGTTAAAAATAGTTAAATTCATTTTAGAGTTGGTTAAGCTATTGACACTAACACAAATATTTATTTATAAAAAAAATTAGCATCAACTTAGAATTAACGAAGTCGACTCTACCAATATCTAATATTAGACTAATACTACTACTTGACATCTAAATCATTTAAAAATAATGTTTCACTTATTAACTCTTTTAAAAAAAAATAATAATCTTTTGCATCACCTTAGAGTCGACTAAGTTGATTTTAATAGCTTTACAATTTGATCGACCCTAATATTAGAAAACTAATTTGATATTTTCTTATGGTGTCTTTGATCTTCTTCAACTCATCAATCAATTCAAAATCTTAAGGTCATATCTTCACCTAATGTCATACTCCCAATTCCACATTTGAATTCCTCATAATCTCCCCTCATGTGTGAGCCCTTCACATTGCTAACTCCCTTTCAAAATCAAAGTGTTATCCACTAGTCTTTTATGCATATAACACACCTCAAGTGGACATCAATTGTTGGTTCTTCTAGTACCTAAGTGGAGAGATTCGAATATGATAAGTCATGACTCATAAGTCAATCCGTGTAAGAGATCTGACTTCTCTTTCAACCCAAAATATGATGACAGTGAGTTTATTTGTGTTTTTTCTTATTCAATGTGAAATTTCTAACTCCATACTTAAATTCTTCATCTTGTCCTGACACTTGAGAGTCTCACTTCACTTTCTTGTCTTTGACTTAGTCCCCTACCTGCTTTCTCTGACTCTTCGATCTCCATGTTCTTATCATTGCTCTTTCAAATATATACAAACCATGTTTGAGCTTTTATAAATTTCTGGAAATCGTTAAACATTGCATGTGCAATTTTCAATAAGGAGGACTATTAATTGTTGACAAGGAAAACAGTTTGCAAATGCGTTTGAATTTAATTGGAACATTACAATTTTTTATACAGTCATCCAACCTCAAATAATTCAAAATCATGACTTTTTATGATAATTTGGTTAAGCATTATACTGAATGTTTTCTAATTAGTAGATATGGTAAAAAGTTTACCCTAACAGTGTTATGTATTGTGCATTGTGATTAAAATTTAAAATACTTTTATGCATGTGCATGATTTTTTGTAAACACTTTTTTCACTAAACCTATGTATGCTCTTATTTCTCAGCTCCTGGTCTAAATGGCAGAACTTGGTTTCTTAATTACAGAAGCAGAACTTATGTAGAAGGACCAAAACGGAGTTCTAGAGCCCAAGTGAACGTGGACCTGAGACGAGATTGTTGTGATGTAACCATTTGAACCAAGATAGGACATCTCCTTGCATATGAAGGAAAAATATTCGTCAGCTTGAAAGAGTCACTCTTAGTGTAGGTTGCAGCTGGTGTTGGTATTGAGATAGGGATTGTGCTATGTGGGGGTTGCCCTGGTGGTTAGCAATATTTAGAGGTGGGGGAGATACATGTGGCTAAAGAATGGTGTCTTCCACTAGGAGTATTTTGGGATCTAAGAAGGGAGTGGAAGATACCTGATTCATGAGAATGGTGAGGTTATTTCATGGATTTCATAATTGATCAAGATGCAATGCAATGTACCGAGTAACTGTCATAGAACTATATGAATCAAACTATGCCATAGAAATTGGCAAGAACTCTTCAATGTGGTAAGGGATTGATGACTGATGTTGCAAAATAACTGGTTTTGGAGAATGAATACTCTAGTTTTCTTCATTGGTAATTTTCACCTTTAGTTTCAAATCACGTTACTTGCCTGTGTTGTTCCTTCTCCAGTCTTCTCAATGATGCATAAGACAAGAATTGATAATACACACACATCTTCTAACAATTAAAACTGATGTTCATTAAATATAATGTGAGTCACAAATTTTGAGATTTTTACAAAATTTCAATTAATAGAAAGAGTGTTGATTGAACTCTCTTAGTGGTCTGCATGATGGTGTTGATTGAACTTCACCTGTCTGTTGGTGTGCACTTCTGGTATTGTTTGCAGCTACTTTTATTTGTTGGTCCCTTCAAATTCTTAATTCAATCACAGCTAAACTTGTGATTTGAAGAAACACTTCATATGAACAAGATTGAAACAAGATATTGTGGCCTTTTACCACCTGATATTTCACTCTTGAATTTGGTGCATATTATTCTAACCAGTTATATTCCAGTCATATGCATCCAAGTATTCCTTCCAATTTCAACTTACATAATTGAAAAAATACTCTTTTTCACAATGATATAAAAATGTTAGTTAAACTCATGTAATTTTCTTAATGTCATAAAAAAGAACTACATTTTCTAAACTATCCTTAAGCATATTTATTGAAAACGCTGTTCGGTTTTGAACTTAAGAATACTTTTGGAAGAATTAAATTAAAATAGGATTCAATTAGTTGAAATTTGTTTATTTGGTTTCATTTTCTTGCAGAATTTGATGCTTGATGAATATCCGGATGAGTTTGAATGATGCTTGGAAATACAAGTTCTTTTGTGATCCTAGAATTAGTTGCTTCAGTCTCATCAAATTGTTATACTGAGTTTATTGTAACCAGTCAGAATATATTGATGCATCTGACAGGTTCTTTCTATAATTAAACAGGAATTTTGATTAAGTTTTCTATAACTTTTTTCCTAAATTCTTACTTAAAACTTCCACTAAGAAATTATGTTCAATATTTTATACTATATTGGTCAATTATAAAGGCGAATTCAGATTTAACTTTTAAATTCTACAATCAATTAATCACCACAAACACTCAACACCATTTAAAAATAAAGAATAAATTGTCACATTATTCAGCAATACAAGAACTCTAACATGCACTAAGAAGGGTAGCTTAAAACTTAAATTATGTGCAGAAGACATTGTATTTGGACTCAAGAATGGGATCCTTTCATGGTTATCATAGTTATGGGCGAAATCTATCAAAGCCTCATTTACTAATTCTTGAGCTAATTTGGGTAGTGAATTCACTCGGCTATAATTTTATGCAAGTAATCCCACACAAAATGCATAAAAAGAACATTGACCCCATTTGCTAGTGAATTCACATGTTCTTGTTGCTTTTGGATTATATTACCATAGCTATTCTTGTACTAGTAATTCCACACACAATACATCAAAAGAACACCATAGTGATCTTACCTGAAACAGATTAGTGGGTGCATAACGTGATACTTTAATACAAATGGCTTTGGATTAAAAGGACCGAAATTGGAGGCCTTGAGGGACCCATAGTAAAGTTAATGGGGTTTCTTCCTCCACCAATATTTTCGTCACACATCTCATCAATATGCAAATTTCCATTTTCTCCTTCTTGAATTATATAATTTGAAATTTAAAATTATCTTTCGAGTGGTACAATCTTAAAAAACTTCCAGATTATACAATCTTCTAAAAGTTAAAAGTTATTGCCTTAAAATTATACAATCCTTGTACAATACGAAAAGGGTAAAATAAGAACTTTTATGGAATTGTTGGACAAAATATATGGAAGTGGAGAAAGTAATGACCAAGTTAATAAGAGTCATTCAAATTTGGAGTTATGCTTATTTTATATGATACAAAATATTACTGCTATGATTTTTATTGTTGTTTTATGACACCGTAAGACCATACCAACCTCTTAAGCTTCTAAAACAAGGCATGTAGAAGAGTTGAAGACACAAGGACTATATGAAAAATGCCTGCACACATCATGCAAATGAATAATCGCATAACAATGTACAAGGTTGCATCTGAAACTGTAATGTACTAATATCTTGGTTGAGATAACATATTTTGAAGCTCCTTTCCTTTTTCTCTTCATTTTTAGGTCATCAACATAAACTTAAACACAGCTGAGTATTGAATCCTAACTAAAACTTGAGCCATCTCTTTTCTTTTTCTTTGCTAACAACTGCATTTGAGGCAGAGACATGAACTGCTTCGGCATCTGCCAAGGCTTCGCGGGTTTTATTTAATTTTCTCATGGCAGCCTCATACACAGCCTTCTCTTTCTTATTGGCGTTCACAAATTGCTCAAGCTTTTCAACCCTCATCTTCAAATCCTTCACCTCTTCCTCATAAGCAACCAGTGCCCGTCTATCCACCTTTTTACCTTCCTCGGGACCTTTACTTTGCTGCTTCTTCATTGATCCACCGCCAAAAGCCTCACTGTGCATTGTCAGCTGATTGTTTATCAATGCAAAGACATCTGATGCCGACTCCTCTTCCTCTTTTGCTGCACGATTTGCTTCTGCAAATTTCTTCTCACGTTTTCTCTTCCCACCTCGGCTCCGCTTCTTCTTGCATTCCTTGTCTGCTTTCTCTTCCCTTTTATGAGACTCAAGTGCATAATCCAAGGATTGCTTTGGTGGTAGGATCTTCACTGGTATGGGGTCCAGCATTCCCTGACCCGTTACACCTAAACCCATTCCTTCTCTGTACCCCATATTAGCCATCATTCTGGAAGCTATGCCTCTAGTGTGGTTTTCCCAAGTGGCAAATTTTGCAGTTTCAGTTTGAACTCCTCTCTGTAGGTTGGTACTGTCCAGAAATCCTAAACCCTGTGATTCCTCATCCTCCTCACAGTCACTGGACTCAGATTGCTGTAAGCTGGAATCACTCTCTGAGTCACTCACTTCTGCATGCTCAGACAGTGCCATATCTTCTGCACCAAGTTTCACAGTACTACCGTCATCTCGGAAAACAACTTGTCCAACTTCAGCCTTTTCATCCCAGGACTCGAGCTCGGCTTCTCTCCAAGTGCCTGCATTTGCAGTTGAGACTGCCCATATACTTGACCCGACAAGGGACTGCTCCCAGATTGTAGGGACAAATTTCTTAAGAGCAGACAACTGAACATCAACTCCTGTAGATGTAGACAGAGCATATGTTATAATATTTCTTTTACAAAACAGGTTTGTCGAATACAAAGGTCATCAGCTGAAACAATAAAAACTAGAGGAAATTACACTGACACCTCCGAGATTTTCACAAACTACACTGAGGCCCCAATTTTTTAAAAATTCTACACAAACCATTCCCTTATTAAAAAAACATTACACTTACATCCCCTAATAAAGGAGACCACTATAATGGTTAAAAACACAGAGGGTATCAGTGTAATTTAATCAAATCTTAGGGAGTATTGTTGTAATTTATTTTAAAAACTAACAGTAAAAAACAGGTTTTGCAGGAGTGTCCGGATCCAAACAATAAATCACAGAAATTTAACAAAAGTTAAAGAATTAATCAAATGTCAATATGTTTTTGTGCCTTAAAGCATGCTCCAACAAACTTGGTAAAGTTTTCGAAATTATTCTGAGTGAAGTATGAATAATTTCACATAAGCTTCCATAAACATTAAAGCACAAAATGATTGTAATTTTTTTATCCAAAAAAAGAAAAATAGACAAACACAAAGAACGTGATAAATCTAAATGAATGTAGTTGTAGGTTGAAATAAATATACTAGCTTCCTCTAGATGAAAGTACAAGCCAACTACATATTTTAAAATGCCATAAAGACTGATATATCGTTATGGAAAAGCATCATAATCTAAAAATCACAATTAAAAAAAAAAAGTCTTATGCTGATTGCTTAAGTTTTATGACTACTCAAGTAATTAAAACCTGGACCCCAAATTTATAAATAGGAACTACCGACCCAAATGTTAATAAGGACTTCACTCAACAAGTTATCCAACCAAGATGCTTGGGTCCAAATGTTCATTGAAAATTTACACTTAAAAGTGCAAGTGGAACTAAATTTTAGTGACAGCCAATTACAAAGAGGTCTACGTGATTTCACCTCTACACAATTTTGTTCAATTTGCTCAGCAGCTTACCATGTGATAGGCGACAGCTACTACCAAATCGACATCGTTGTTGTAAAAAGAACTTGCACATCTGCACTTTGGTGTTATTAGTACAATGACATGAAAAATAATTGATTTTATTGAAAATCTGAACCTATATTTCTGTGGAATAACAATGTTAAAGAAAAATTCACATGAGTAGCAATTTCATATTACTTCACTTCACTCACAAATTTTATTATACATATAATGTTCAATACAAATGACCTTTCTTGATTTACATCATATAAGGCAATGGTAGTTGAGGATAACCCTCGAGCTGGCTTGCAACTATGATGGTGGTGAGATAGGGATATGAAAGGAAGACAGAAAGAGGCACGCAAATATGTCACGTTAAAGCGCTTTGTAACTTCCAATTTTTGCTAGTTAGAACACTCTCTCATTGACTGTGATTGAAACCTCAAGCAAAAAAGTTTCATTCATTATAAAAAGATTATTGTATGAAACTTGTTTGGATATATTATTTGTTTAATAAGTGAGTTCATTTTAGAAGTATGCTGTATCAATTATCTAATATTTAATCAAATGTATAATGTATCACATCTAATACAAATTGTAAATCTTTCAATTAAAATGATTTCTTCTTAAATATTGCAGTTAAGTTTTCAAATCACAAGAAAAAAAAGGGGAAAGCCAAAAATAGCATAAAACAGCTAGTCTCGGACTGCCTTCAGCTGTGTCAAGATGACCACCAATCTACCTTTATCACAACACTCGCTTATGATATAAAGTCAAAAAGGGGTTGCTAACAAATAAATTTAAATATGAAGAGGAGAGCCTAAACTCATCAAATCAAATTAAGAACAATTGTCCACAACTCCACATAGCAGTGCAACTGAAACATATTATGATATGAATCTTAGGAATATGGTTTCTTTTCATCATAAAAGTTGTAGTAGCATTGGAAAGAGATTACAATACGGTGATATGATTGAGGAAAAGGAATACCAAGAACAGAAAAAGAAAATCAAAACAAAATATAGAGGCAGAAGTCCTAGCAATATGATAGAAATAATATAGGAAAATCCATTTAAAAGAAAAATCAGCAATTACTCTGATTTTTCTGTGCATTGGTTTCAGTATTCAAGTTCAGAAACTCACATGCTAGAAGATATACATTGTGTAAGGATCAAACACTTCACAGGTATTTACTGAAAACTTCTGCTTAAACTATGACAACATGTAGCTAATCTCATTCATGGTGTGGGGATGTTAAGACTTAAGAGGTATTGAAGACAGAAAACCTTATCATTTGCTTTTTTTCTGACTACGACACAAATCCAAGGAAAGTTGAAGAGATAGCTTAATGCCTGTGACATACCTTTGTTGCCTAATTTCTTAATTTTTAATTGAATTCAATCCCAGATTTTGCAAACTGTTGTTACATCAAATTCCCTTATTTTCTCATAATTAGTTATAGCAGAGGAAACATACAAGGAAGAGAAACTATACTACTTAAAAACATAAGAATACCACAATACACTTTTTGTCACCAAGAGAAAATATAGGAATACTTGGCACAATATAATCTTACATACCAGCATATTCTCAGACGTAGGAGTAAGGAATGAAACTTTGGCCACTGAATTATCCAGCTGCACCACTTGACCATTGTACCAGCGCCCATTTATGTGCCGAAATCTACATTTAGATCCAACAGAATGACATTTTTCCTCCAACAGCTCTGGTTCAACATCTGTGGGATCAAGGAATTCCACTTTCTCGTCTTCAGCAAAAATATTAGTGTTATGCAGAATTGCATCCGCTTCCTGTAACAATCGTGCACGTTTTAGGTGAAAAAGTCCTTCTTCTGCATCCTTAATTGCCTGGACAAGCTCCTCATGAACCTGTGATATCAAAGAAATTCTAAGAGATTTCAGTATAAAACTAGCCTCAAATATTAGAATGGTTGTGGTCAAAATCATGCGCAGTTCATACAACTCAATGTGTTACAACAGATTCTGTGACCCTGGTCCCCGGTAGAACACAATTTGTGGAAAAAATTGAGAGATAAGGAGATAATTTATCTGATCTAAAAATCGATACACTGATACTGAGTTTCTAAACTTGGAGACTCTTGTTTATATGATACTGAAACAGAATTCTCTGATAAACCTACAAATATATAGTTACAGTAACAACCTCAAACAAAGTACAGTTGCGTAACTGAATGTAAAGCTGTTATAACAGAAACCTGACCATCACATACACAGTAATAAGTCCACACTAGACATATGCTCTATCAATATGCTGCTATCGGAAGTAAATTGCGTGCTGACATGTAAATGTGCACTGAATCATGCGTTTTCAGTCATCTCAAAGTTCCAACAAATGCATGTTCATGAGTGAAGCAGGAGGCCAAAATAAAAACAGCCCTATTATAGATTACATCCCCCAGTCAAGTGAGGTCAAACCTAATATTACCTTACCCCCTTGAAATAATCTTCCTTCTACTTATTATGACTCTCCTTCATAATGCAACCTTGGCTAAGCTATGGCACTATGCAACTGCCATGATTGACACAACTTTGACTGAGTTCTGGACCTCTGGGCTGTGTCAATTCAACTTGGACTGAGTTTGGGGTTTTCTAATTCCCCTGTGTCTGACTATGCAGGTTTGTTTGCTCAATTTCTCTGCTGTGATTTGGTGTTGTCATTCCTCACTTGTATTTTACTAGAAGCCCCAAACATAATTATATAAAATGACATCTATTATGAATTTTGAAATAGAACATGCATAAATGCTGGTTAGGATTGTGAATTCACAATGGCCTAATTGTAATATATTGCTACATCAATGGAAATGACTGGGCCTTAGTTTTATGAAAATATCTCATATTTTAGGGGTCATTTGATTGGGGAAAATATTTTTATTATGTATCCTGTTTTCTAAAATTTATATAGGAAAAAGGTGAAAACACAAAATAAAGTTGTTTTCCCTGTCAGGTAGATGGATCCAATGTAAGATCCACAAGTCTGACAACCTTGGCAACAACCTTATGGATACTAGCTCGGGACAGGATACTGTCCACTAGAATGAACTAATTTTGTTGATTACAATGATGCAGCTCAACAGATCTTATGTAACAAACAAGATTGAAGGGCTTTCAGTATAGTATTGCTCAAATGTAACACCTGTAATATGTACAGAGCACTTATCTTCTTGCTGCTAAGAGTCTAAAGCATCAACAACTAGTTACTGCAACATCCTTACTGTATTGCAACTATCAATAATATTTTGTGTATTTTACAGTTAATATCATTTAGCCTTCTGGTCAAAGAGTACTTGTTTATTTTCATTTACTATCATTTATCAACAAGGCACTAAAGGTGAGTCTAACCTATACCAGAAAGGTCTAACAATGACAACAGAGGCATTCGCCTCACTGAACAAGGAATGCCTAAACAAGGTGCTGTCCCAATCTGGCTTCACTTTGAGTACACTATTCCAGTTACTTAGGTTTTAAGTTTAGCATTAAAGACTCTCGGCTCTAAATTTAACTGAATTGAATATGGCCAAAGTAGCAAACATTACACAGCACACCAATCCATCTCATACACATAAAACATCAATGAACTCAGCATGATTCTCTCTATCTGTGCACAACTAGAAAATGCAGGTCTGAGACATAGCAATAGATTTAATTAATACACAACCATTGGTAAGAATTCAAAACAGCACATGTACCAATATTCAATATTCCGCCATTTTTGCCAACAACAATATCAATTTCTACAAACCAGTAAAAAAAAACCCTCAGAGATCAACACCATTTACAATTGCAAAGATGTCATGTAAGATATCTAGTAAATTTAATTAAAAACAATACAGAAACCCCATTTCATTCCTAATTGTTCAAAGTATTCAATCTTTAGCAGAAGCAAACAGCCAACAAGCTAAAACTCAGAAAACCCAGCAAAATCCTTAAATTACAAAGGGATTAGGAAATGGGAAATCGAAGAGGGGCAGAAATTGTCAAGGATTGTTGGAAAAAAAAAATTGTTGATTGAAACAAGACAGAGAGAGAGAGAGAGAGTGGCACCGCGAGAAGCTCAAGGTTTGTTGGATCAGAGAGGAGAGCTTGATCGATAGCAGAGAGAGAATCCCTTTGCTCTTGCAATTGAAGTTCGAGTTGGTTCTCAAGAACCCTCTCTTCTTCGCTTCCCATTGCCACACCCAAATCCAACCAACCACATTATAGAAGGTGTTATTATAATGGAAGACAATTTGTTATTATTATATATGTTAATAAGGTGTCATTATAATACTAATTATATAAAGGAAAAAATATATTTTTGGAAAATTAATTTTTTTCTTATACTTTCAAATTCATGAATGTGGTCCTCTAATTTTTTTAAATATATAATTTTAGTTCTTTTTTATATCTAAAATTAACATTTAGTGATTGCAATATAAATATTTAATTTAGTTTATACTTAAATTTAATGATTAAATACTGATGAGGATGGAAGTGGTTGACTTAGATCATATTGCTTCTATGAGTTTTGATTCTATTTTTTATTTTATTTTGACTTTCCTTTTGCACATTCCAAGAGAATATTACTACTTTTATTTTGTTCAAATGTGTTTATGTATTTCATGTTGTTGCTCATGTAGGCAATTTCTCAAAAAAAATCAAAAGTCAAATTCCTCAAACATATTGAGTATGACCTTATTGAAAAAAAATTACTAACAAAATAGGGGAGGATTTTGTTAACAAAATAATTTCCCCTCAAATAAGTTCAAATTATATTTCTTATAACTAATAGTCTCGTACCTTCATTGAACTTGTTAAGAATTATGTTAAAGTGATTATATATGTTTTGTATTTAATTTTGTAATGCTTGATAAGTTTAATTATGTAAATTATATTGTTAAAATTGCTACTTCTGAAAATTTGCTAGGTTGGACTGAATTACAGAAATAAATTACTCTATAGTATGTTGATTATTTAAATATCTTGGAAAAAAAAGTCACTTATTAAATTTGTTGAAAATCACTCTCTTAAAGTTTTCGAATAAAATACATTACAATCTGAAGGATATGACATTGAGTAAATGATATGGTAAGTATAAAATAGTCATAATTGGGTCATTATTCTTATTGGACATTTCAAAATTTAAGCTATTTTTATTAAATATCTCACTTATCTATATTTATACGCATCTTTATTCATATGTATGTGTAACTGTTGAATTGAACATCAACTTACAGTACAGTTGTATGGTGCATAGAGTTCTGATGTATGCTAACTATTGCTCATGGGATTGGTTACTCTGCAAGAGGGTCTGGGCCTATAGATTTTTTCTTTCTGCATCCCAGTATTACTGACTGCACCCTTATATTAATAAAGAAAAGACAAAAATATTCTCTCTCACCACGTCATCGTTCTCTACAACACTTTTTGAGAAAAAGAAAAAGCAAGAGCCTCGTTCCAAAAACTTATTGAAAGTTCATTTAAAATGTATTTTATGTGTTTTAAAAAATTTACGCTGTGAAAAAAATATTATTAAATAAAATAATATTATTAAATAAAAATTAATTTTATTGATAAAAAAATAATTAATCATTATATTAATTAAATTAAATATTATTTTATAAACTAAAAAATTATTAATATTTAATTTTTTATTATTAATAAATAATTTTTAAATTAATATTTAATTAATTATTGTTATATAGTAATTAAACTTAATGATAATCAGATCTTAATCACTTTCTCAAATTTTAAATTTTATATATATCCTATATCGCGGAATAACATTGTTGAATTGATCCGTTAGTTTTTTTTTTTCATAGACGTCGAAAATTAGAAAACATTACTTTTTAACATGTTTTTTTTATGAACAGTTATCCCGATGACTTAAACTATTTTATGATAGATTAATTAACATATCAAAAATTGATTATTATATTTTAGTTGCTTAACATTATAAAAAGAACCAAATTTATAGCATGGTATTGGTATGTTGAGAAAATTATAGGACAAACAAAGAAAATACATACAAGTTATTCAATAGTTGGTTTGAATCAAATATAAATTTATATCAATGACAGTTTTAGAACGTGTGCCATACCATATAATTAAAAATGTAATTTGATAAATAAAATGCCTATGTGAAGTCAACTTCTTTTTATTATATAAGTAAAGGAAGAGTTATACTCTATTTACCCAGTTAAATAAATATATATATATATATATATTATATACACATTCTTTTAGGAATAAAACTTTTTTTATTGTTGCAGTATCTAGTTTTTAATTTTAAGTCTTCTCAATTATCGGTTATTTCGATTTAATGTCTTTTCAATTTTCTGATAAAAATACTTATGCTCAAATCAAATAGAGATTAAAGTATAAGAAGTATTTTGGATATAATACTCATTACATTTTTCTAGAGGAAGTTCATCTCTTTATAGCCACAAGTTTAGGCTTGAAGATATCCACGTGAATACTACTCAATAAAACTCAATTATCTTTCAATAGTGAGATTTTTGCATAATAATTGTTAATTGATACTGCTAATAGTTCTTGAAAGACAAATGCAGGATAGACTAGAAGACCAAATTACCAAATACTCTCGTATATACTATGAGACAATTATATATATATATATATATATATGAAAAAACATTTCAATAAAAATCAAAAGTAAATTCTCCTAAAAAAAAGTTACTTGAGCCTTTTTCAAATTCTGTTAGTTCTAATTCGAATTCGGTGTTTTAACTTCATCGAAAAAAGCAATATAAAAAAACATATATATATATATATTTTATTTTTATTATTATTATTATTATTATTATTTGGTGACATCAATAAAATACATAACATATGGTGTTGGAGATTCTACATCGACTAAAGATTAGAGTCTTTCATTGTATATAAGTGGATGCAAACCTCAACCCTATGAGCCGGTTTTATTAGAGTCAACTTTGTAATATGGTATCTAGTCATTTCAATGTGTATGAATCCTTATATTTGCAGCATTGCAATTCCTATGAACTCCAGTGAGTTGTTTCACTTCCATTTCCTTTATTGGAGAACTCCATCTTTTGTATTTGTCTCCTTTTCTTAAATCTCAGTAAATTGGTGTTTATTTATTTATTAATTAATTTGATTGCAGGCTGACCCTGTCCACTTTTTTGATTTGGTCCAACACATTGTAACCCTTGAACAATTGATGTTTCACTTTTAGAGTAACAAGGGTCAATATACTGTGTGGTGCATGATTCTAGACCCATTGCCTCTTATAATAAATGCATATGGAGCCCATGATATGATGAGTAACACATTTACCATTTTTGTGACCACACTCCCCTCATCCCTTCCCAACCTTCCTAGCTATTTCACCAACACAAAAGTTAGCTCAACCTTCTCAGTGGTCCAACCCCACCACCTATTCTTCACACCTTACTACTACCAAACCCTAATCACAATCAAACTCCTTACATTTTCAAAATATGTTAGACCACTTAGTTGGGTATTCGGATTCACCCTGACTTTAGTTGATTTTGATTTGTTTCACAATTAGCCAATTTTAATGATCTTTTTTATCACTAATCGGGTTTAGTTTATTTAACTGTGATCTACAACACTCACGAATTGATTCCCACCCTTTTGGTTCAAACTACCTAGATAATGTGCATGTGGAATTGAGAGACTGATTTTGAACATATAAATTTTTTTTACCACTTTCTTTGAATGCCAAAGTAGATTAGAGAGAAAAAACTAGTGGCCATACAATCAGAAAGCATTTGGAGAAAGGAATGTGATGGGCATCATACAATTATTCTCTTTTGGGTTGCTTCTTATTTTTATGTTGAAAACGAAGATCCAAGTTGGCAAAGAAGGAAGAAAACATGATATAAACTTAATTTACACAAGTGTAGATTGAGAAAGCAGAAAGCAATAAACTAGCATTACATTATTGGTCATTATTCAACCACAAGAAGTCGTATGGCAATCCAAGGTAGCTAGCATCTTCGTTGTGCTGAATTTGAGCACATTTATATACCTCAAAAAAGATAATGTTCGTGGGTGTGCTACACAACTAGACAACTCAAACAAGACAACTAGTGGCAAAGTGAGGTGCACCAAGGTGAAAATGCCCGAATGGTTCGGCTACCATGTATATGCTAGGGCTACCTTGAAAGTTCCATTTCATGTAGTTTGGGAAAGAGACAACAAAAGTTTTCAATTGCCAAACTATTCTCTTACTTCTTGCAAGCCCCTTCTTCAAACCATCACTTCAACACAACCATAGTGTTGGACTTTTTCAAGCTTCTCCCTTAGGTGCTTCATTCATTGTTTTCTAACAATTAGGAAGAAAACCTTAGAGAAACTCTTATAGAATAATAGGTTTAGATAAGTTAAAAAAAATCCTTTAAACTTGTAATTTTGACACCATGAGCTTTTTCTTGGAATTGAAGTGTTTAAAGTTATTATTGTGGTGAAATTAAAAATCCAGAAAAAGAGAAAGCATGTCTCTTTATCTAATCATTCACCATCCAAAATCCAAATTACCCACCACCCTGCCAAACACCTTTGAGTGTTGTAGAAGGCACCATGATTGCTCTTTTTCAATTTGCCATTGCTCCCACAATAAGAAAAAGAAACAAGAAATTATCACCATCTACCTCCCTCACCTAACAAAGTTTCTCCCCAATATCTTCGTTTTTATTTTACAAATTCAGGTTATGGAAAAAAGCTATGCCATTGTACCCTCAAAACGGCATATTTCGTGACCAATCTACCTTGTCCACCCATTTAACTCATACATGTATTTGGAGAAACAATGGTTGCCCTTTCAAAAGTCCCAAAAAAAAATAACAACTCTTTCTTTCAAAATCAAGTGAACCAAAAGGCAATGGGTTAACCTTCAATAGTCTCTCTCACAACACATACAAGGAGGGAAAAATCAACATGGGCAAAAAGAATCAAGCCTTAAATAGAAACTAATCCTCTAAATGTGACGAAAGATCATTGATCATCGATGAAAACTAAATTTTGTTCTTAACTCGTATTATACATAGAGACACCATACCAACAACGTAAATTAACTCTCCTATCACTTCTTTCTTTGCCTTCTCATCAACCTCAAGATGATTTTTAACGAAAATAAAATTTAAAAAGTAAAGAAATTTAGAAGGTTGTGGAACAACAATATCTTGAATATTTACTCACAGAAATTAAGATCATATTACCATAATCTTCATAACTGATCATCAATCATAATTTTGTTTTTCTTTTTCATTTTTCTCCGCATAGTAAAAAAAGAGGGGAAAAAGAGAAAGATAAAAAAATCAATAAAGAGAAAAAAAATTAATAATTCCTTCGACGAACCAATACATCATCATCAGAGACAAAGAACGGTGCAGAACATATCGTTATCCACGCCACCGTTTGGAACGTCGGCATCCTCCAACGGCAACACGTTAAGATCAAACGGCAAGGGTTCTCGCCGAAACGACGACGCGGCGTTGTCGCCGTCGCCGTCTTCCACGACGGAGGATGAAGAGTCGCAGTCGCTGCGGCAGTCCTCGGGGACTACCGGCGGCGTTCGAGGGTACCTCCGGGCGACGGTCACCGGAGTCGCCCTGGGGGCGGTGGCGCGTGGGCCGCTGAAGGACTCGACGGTGCTGCTCATGCCGCTTGAGGTGGGTTGCCGGTGATCGTGAAAGGGCTCGCCGGAACCGGCGAAATACCGATGGTCGGTGAACGGATCGGGTTGGTAGAACGGCGGAGGGAGGGGGAAATTGGTCTTTGCCTTGGGCCCCCGGAGGGTTCTGGCCGCCGCGTCGTACGCACGCGCCGCATCCTCGGCAGAGTCAAAGGTTCCGAGCCAAACTCTTGCTTTCTTCAAAGGGTCTCTGATTTCGGCGGCGAACCGGCCCCACGGCCTCTTCCGGACGCCGCGGTACTTCTGTTCTTTGAAAAACACCGGCCTTGAACCGGACTCCCCGGCGTCGCCACCACCCATGTTCAAAGTTGGAATCTTTTTCGAATTCCAAGACAACCCAGAAAGCCAAAACAGCCTAGAAACGATGAAAAATGTGAGATTGACAGAGAAAAGTTGCAGGCTTTGAGGTTTCTTTGAAGGGTGGAATGTTTCTCACAAAAGGGTCCTTTGGGTTAATGCCTTATGGGTGAGGTTTTGAGGGATTGAAAGCCAGAGAAGATTATGGTGGTGGTGATGAGATTGAGAAGATGAGAGAGAAAGATGAGAATGGGTGGTAGAGGGAGAGAGGGTTTGTGGTTGAAGGAAGGTCCCATAACAACACAAAACAAAACAACACAACTCACAACAACACCTTCTCTTCATCTTCATCTATACAAAAAATATATTAATAAGATTGAGAATGGACCTCAAGAGTGTAATTTTTTCTACTTTTCTTTCTTTTCTTTCTTTTCCTTCCCCTGTGGGTTTCTCAGCTGTAGTTCTAATGTTATGACCTTTCATTCCTTTTTTTTAAAATAAATTAATTAATAAATAAACCTTACTTATCCTTTATTTTTAGAATAAACAGGGTGTGCATTCATATTTTAAAAGCTTTTTATTCCATCACTAATTATATATACTGTCTATGCTATAATTATTAATTTCTGTAATGATTATACAAAACTGTAATAACAATTTTGAATAGATTTATAGTTTGAAATATTTTATTCACAAAACATACAAACTTAATTTAACTTAGTTAATTGTTTAAACTTATATATCCATATTTTATATCATAAAGCTTATGCACATATAACATGTCATTGATGGAGTATTTTATTTTCTTTTATTTATCTTTTTTTTATTTGGTGGGTTCTTAATACTTTTGGGGACACGTACTGTTTTTTCTTTCTCATTTGGAGGCTATGATGTGAGGTTGTGAAATGACGAGAAGGCCTTGGTATTTGTTTGTATCATGCAAGAACGTTAAATTATATTTAATATAAAAATAGAATAAACAAAAATAAAGGAAAAAATAAAAATATATACCTAATTGGAATTCACTTGCCTTTTTATTGTTTCTTCTATATTTTTATTAGATTAATCAAATTAAATTCAGAGCCACATGAATACATTTTCTAATTTGTAACTGTGGATCCTTCGTTTAACAATCTTCGATTTCTTTCTTCAATCATGCATACCAAGTCATAAATGAATAAATTATGTTCTATGAATATAAAATACAGAGTAAAGGCAAGAATATTCTCAAACAAAAGAAAAAAATTAAGTATTTTATTGTATTTAATCATATGATTAAACTAAGATAATATGGAATGTACTAATATGGTTACAACCAGCATTTTGTATTTTCTTATTACATAACTTTTGATATGAAGATTTTTCTTACACAAAAGTAAAGCATTCTCCTAAATCACTCATCTTTATCAAATTAAGATATCTTAATAGTATTATTACACTGTTACTGATAGGGGTTGGACCCCTCAAAGAATATTAATCTTTCTCAACATAATAAATCACTATTTAAATTCACACACAAAATATTGTTTAATGAAGTAGAAAAATAAATTTATATTTTTTGTTTTTTTTTTCAAACTTACCTTTGATTATTGTGATTTTAAATTTAAATTTTAAAAATAAAAAAATATGAAAATTTCGACGAATTTCTACACTCGTCTCATCAAATTCTCCACTTTTTTTATGGATTGTAAATATTTTATCTTGTTGGTTGTGAATACTCTTTAGTGTCGGTGTTTGGTACGCTTCGGTGGGTGCTTACAAAATATTATCATTTTTTCTCAATATATGGTGGTTAAGAGTAATAAATACTATTAAATACGTACATTTGCTTGTTTTAGAATATATGTTTATAGCATAAACCTGAACTTGTGATTGAATCTGGTTTAACACAAGTTAATATTGACATTGGACAGATATTGCATATATTAATTACGTTAATAATTTTTTATCTCTATTTCCTGATATGTACTCGATTTAGATGGTATACAACGGGGTTATTTGATAATGGACGCGGAGGGTACACCCACCATACATGTTTTGTCAAAAATTTCATTGTATTATATTAATAAAAAAATAGTGCATTTTTTTATAGTAGATTACAAAATTGATAATTTTCTTAAAGAGGTTCTATAAAAGGAATCATTCGAAGACATTTGATATTTATCCTTGAGAAATTTATTCTTCGAGCAACATTCAGCAGAATATTTTTTTATATATTTTAAGATTTTTTTTAATGGTTAGATCAATTACTAAATGTGTATATGTGTGACAAAGACTACTAGGTGACATTTAAATCAAACTATTGTGTGATATGCATGTCTAACTCGCAGGATGTTAAGCTGGTTGGTAAAAGGTTTAAGAATGTTTATCGACTTGATATATCTTGTTTTGCATCTAAAATTGATTGTCTTTTTTAACCAAAAAGGAGGAATCTTGACTATGGCATAAAAGAATTGCTCATATTCACATGCATCATTTAAATAAATTGATTTTGAAAAATATTGTTGGTGGTCTACCAAGAATCAAGTTTGAAAATGATCATTTTTGTGAAGCATGCCAAAAGGGAAAACAAGTTAAAATTTCTTTCTAACTGAAAAATGTTGTTTCAACAAAGACTTTTTGAGCTACTTCACATGGATTTATTTCGTTCTTCAAGAACTATGAGCATTGGCGGAAATTATTATGCACTTGTCGTTGTAGATGATTTCTCTAGATTCACATGAACCTTATTTATTAAATCTAGAAGTGATGCTTTTAAAAAACTTTCCAAGCTTTTACAAAACAAAAATTGCAGCAATATTTGTTCAATTTGAAGTCATCATGGTGGGTGATGACTATTTTACAGCATGTACCGAGTCAAAAGTGATAAATTATCCCTAATGACAGATATTGAACTCACAAGAAACAGTTCTAAAATCTCAAGTGTAACATTCACCAAATATAAGCAAATGTGTAAAAGTTTGTTTGTACCATGAATTTGTAAGAAATTAAATAAAAGTGAAGTAAATGATTTGGATGAGTCAATTGGAAAAATTGGGATTGGGGTTCAACTTCTCACTCGTTTGTATTCTCAATGAATAAAAACATATAACATTCCATTTTGAGTGATATTGATGCACATATAAAAATCATTCATATCAATTTCTCGCATACAAAATTTTTAAGAATGTCTCCTAAATATCGATTTCTCGCATATTTATAAAAACCTCTTATCATTACAAGCAAATGTTATAAAGGAGTTAACATTTCAAATTTATTCCTAGCATTCTAATATGGTAAGCATTATCATTTAGGTCATATGCTTAAAAGTACTTTCCAGTCAAATCTAAGGATCAAAATCATGAATAAAGATTCAAAATTTAATAATAAAATAACAATATCAATCATCGATAAAGAACAAAATATTATAAATAAATATCACCTTAATACATAAGAGTTTGAAAAAATTACTCTCAACGCCAAAGAAAAGAATTAGTCACTCAAATTGGTCATTACAAACATTGAAAGTAAGAAAAGATTCAGTGTGTTTCTCCTTTACGGATGTCTCCTCTAGGATTTTCTATCTCTCAATATCCTCCCAATGATGTATAAGGTTATGTCTCACGTCTTCTATTTAACCTAATTGAGCTTGGGCTAAGTGACATATCTCTTAGGGGAGATATTACTTGCTTAAACGAGTGTCACGAGAAAAAACCTAATTTCACTTGGTGAGTCTTGGGCGAGTTCCTCTCGAGTGATCTTGCTTGGACAAGTTTAAGCAAGTTTTCAATTCTCCAACTTTGTTTTTTTCATCTTGTCTTTAACTTGTCCATTCTCCTTTAGCCGTTTTGTCTCAATTTTCCCATAGATTCCTTAAATTAACACAAATTTTGGAATAAATCATTCATATTCATCTTATAATCCAAAAATATGTAAAAAGGTTCAATTTCCTAAATTAGAGGTTATTTTATCCATTAAAGTCCATAAGTGCCTATTTTTTTGTATGAAATATTACTGAATTATTACACTTATAAGTGAAGAGTTTCAAAATGAAAAAATCAGTTCCTTTTGTGAAAAATGGGGTATTCATCACAATTTTTTTCTCTCTAATAAATCCCTAACAAAATGGGGTTGTTGAAAGGAAAAATATGTCTCTTGAAGAGCTTGTAAGAACTATTTTAAGTTAGTCTTCTCTACCAAAATATTTCTAGGCTGATGTAGTAAGCACAACTTGTTATGTTATGAACAGAGTACTCATTATACCTATTTTAAAGAAAACCCCTTTATGAGTTGTACAATTGTAGAAAACCCAACATTAGTCACTTAAAAGTTTTTGGCTGCAAGTGTTTTTTTTTTAACAATGAAAAGGAAAACCTGGCAAATTTGATGCTAAAGCAGATATGGAATTTTTCTTGGTTATTCTTTAAATAGTCATGCATATAGGGTGTATAATAAAAAATTAAGGATTGTTGAAGAATATGTACATGTTTTATTTGATGAAACTGATCATGTGAAGCAAGATTCTTCAAGAAGGTCATAAAAGAAGATGATCAAGATGATGAATTTCAGAAATTAAAGATCTGATCAGAAAATCGACCAGATAAATTTGCGATTCAACCAACTGAAATCAGAGGACATAATGACTTACCAAAGGAATGGAGAACTTCAGGGGATCTATCACTAGACAACATGATTGGTCAAATAGATAAGGGAGTATCTACACGTCATTTTCTAAATAATCTATGTGAACATATGGCATTTGTGTCAAAAAATTGATCCAAAATTTATAAATGAAGCTTTAAATGATGAAAGTTGGGTAACTACTATGCATGATGAATTAAATGGGTTTTTAGAAACAAACTTGATGAATATGGTATAAGTACTATAAATAAAGTTAGGCTTGTTTCAAAAGTCTATAAACAAGAATAAGGTATTGATTATGATGAAACATTTGCCCCTGCAACAAGATTAGAAGTTGTAAGATTATTGTTTGCTTTTGCTTGTATGGGTGGCTTTAAACTTTTTCATATGGATGTTAAAAGTGCTTTTCTGAATGATTTATCAATGAAGAAGTATTTGCCTCTCAACCTCATGGTTTTGAATATCACAAGCATCCTAAACATGTCTTCAAACTTAAAAAGGTTTTGTATTAATTGAAGCAAGCTCCTTAACAATGGTATGAGAGACTTGGCAATTTCCTCTTATCTCATGACAATCTTTGCGAAGAATTTGTATCAGCTATGTAGTGGGAATCTGAGATGCCCATGATGGGAGAATTATCATACTTCCTTAGGCTCCAGGTCAAACAGATGAAGAATGACATATTCTTAAGTCAAACTAAATACTACAAAGACATTATGAAAAAGTTTGAAATGGAAAACTGCAAAGAAGTTGCAACACCTATGTCAACAAGTTATTACATGGATGTTGATTTGGCTGAAAGATCTGTAGATCAAACCAATTTTAAAGGGCTCATTGGATCACTTCTCTACCTCATTGCAAGCAAACCAAACATCATGTTTGTTGTATGTTTGTGTGCAAGATTCCAGTCAAATCTTAAGGAATCTCACTTCACTGTTGCTAAAACAATCCTTAAATACCTCAAAGGAACAAACAGTGTTGGTATATGGTATCCTTTTAACTCTTTTACAACCTTTATTGGATATTCTGATTCAGATTTTACAAGGTGTAAGTTAGACATGAAAAGTACAAGTGGTACGTTTACCTACTTGGTTCCAGTCTCATCTCCTGCCACAAGAAATAAGCTTGTGTTGCTCACTCAACTACAAAAGTTGAGTATATTGCTGATAGAAGTTGTTGTGCACAAATCTTATGGCTCAAACAACAACTTCAAGATTATGGTTTAAAGCTAAGCAAAGTGCCCTTGTTGTGTGATAATACAAGTGTCATCAATTTCATAAAGAATCGGGTTCAACATTCCAGAACAAAGCAGATTGAGATCAAACATCATTTCATTTGTGATCATGTTCTGAATGGTAACTGTGAAATTAGTTTGTTGAAACGGAAAATTAACTCGCTAATATTTTTTCCAAACCTCTTCCTAAAGATAAATTTAATGTCTTAAGAAATGAATTGGAAATTATTGATTATCGGAGTCTGTCTTAAAAACTCTTTTGATATTCCTACTGTCTTATTTTAAATTTTCTATTTGTTGAAGAAAAAAGGGGGAGAATATTTGAATGTTTGTTGTAATATTTTACTGTTATTATTTCTGCATAATTTTGTTGTTTTATGATTTACTATTTGCAAAAATTATGTTTTTCATAGTTTGTGTTGGTTATCCTGTTATACTTGTATAATTTGGATTGCTTGGTCTTTCCTTTATTTTTTTTGTAGGATCTCCTTGTGCCAAAATCTACAACACAACACCATGAATTTGTCTTCATCAAATAGGGGAAGATTGTTGATCAAGAAACTTTGATGAATCAAATTTGCCTTAAAGACTTGAAGCTTTTAACATATTGATTTATCGTATCAATTGATTTTAAACAATTAAAGTTTCTAAATATTTAAAAATGATTTGTTTTCTATTTTTTCTTTTCTCTTAAGTGAAATCAACCAGTTATTTCGATAAAAGAATCGGTTTAGATTTTGTAGATCTTAAAGAAAACAATAAGTTATTTCAAAAGTCAATTAAATATTTTTAACAGAATTCTGTTATATTAATCAATCAGATTTTAATTGATACAACTATTTTCATTAAATGATCAATCTATTTTTACAATCATTATTACCTTATATAAGGATGTAATCTAATAATTTCAAATAAGAAATTCATAAGAGAGAAAAACATAAAGTTTTAAAATCATTCTTGGAGATTCAGTTTGATTCTTGGATCATTCTTCTTTTGTAAAGTAGGTTTCTGGGTTTGCATTTCTACTGTGCTTCATTTCTAATAATCCAGGTGTATTCAAAATGTATTCTTTTCACTATATTTTGGTGCAAGCAGATTCAAATAGGGTTTCTGAATTTTGTGTGTGGTTAAGAGTGTTGTGTGCTCTTGTGGGGTTCAAGATCAACTCTCTTGACTGTTTTTGTAAACCTTGTGTGTTTGCTTTAGTGAATTCTCATTGGTTTGTTGAGGATTGGATGTAGATCTAGGTTGAAAAGTGAACTAGTATAAATCTCCCGTGCAGCCTCTCTCACTCTCACTCTGATATTTTTTTATCAATTGCTTTACAGTGTTCTTTGTTTAAATTAATTTGTTAAATTCTCATAGCAACTAGTTTATATTTTGAAAATATGTTTGTTGTGCTTTTCATAATCAGTTGAACAGATAAATTAATTAGTTGATTTTATTAAGATTTCAACCTGACTCCAGTATTTGCAAAAATCTTTTCAAAACAATTCCCCCCTCTTGTTTTAGGCCACCTATTCTAACATTATTAATTTCACCAAAAGATGATGAAACCACTTTATTATTGATAAATGAAGAAAAGGTAAATGTGTCAGTCCCAAAAACTTTAAAGAATAATGAAATCATTATCGGATTAAAGTTGATACTAGAGCATGTTTTAATTGAAGTAGACACAATAACTGAATTCTCAACAAGAGCGATGGAAATAACCCTTACCCCTCTTAGAAATAGTCGTCCATCAATTAGGAATTCTAAATTTAGCATAGTCAAAATCTTCATTTGATAGACAAAGCTTCCCCATTTCTAGAGAATTAGCTTTAAAAGGAATACGACAAGATCATACATTTCCAACCCCATAAATTAAATGCAACAAACAAATATCTATTACAATTCAACAAAATCTCAAGATTTTCCAAAAAGATCTGATTTTAGTCATATGATAGAATATATATATATATATATATATATATATGTGTGTGTGTGTGTGTGTGTGTGTGTGTGTGTGTGTAAATAATTTCAAGAAAAGAAAAATAAATAAAACATAAACATATAATTATTTTCTATCTCCTGAGTCTATCTCTGTTCAGATGGTTCTTCTATAATATCATCCACTCTTGTGTAATACACGATATAGAATAGGATGAATTAGAGTTTAAAAAATTTGATACATGTATATGTTAAATTATACACATATATTGCATTTACATCTCATTCATGACTCTAATGGATACAATTATAATTCAATCATTAAACATCTATCAGAATCAAGTGTCTAACTCTTAGGTCATTGACTACCTCTCATGTCACAAGTTACTAACATCAATGTCATAGATACTTAACTATAGTTCCGAAACACTCATGCGTTAATTTAGACTCGGAAATATTCATTTGTCATAATACTTTTACGAAGTTGTAATCACAACAAAGCTATATAAGAGGAACTCAGTCCACTCATATGACAGGATAAATCCTTATGACCTACCAAACATATTTATTTTCACACGAGACTAGGTCACATAAACCTCTTTCTACTCTCACCACCTAATATTTTCCTCTATGTGAGCCTAATGTTAATAGAGTCAAGATCATCACCTCCTTTAGAATCTCAAATTCAATACAAAACCTAAACATCTCAACATAGTATTGCCTCCCTAAAATTAACAATGTTCATCACACACCACATGTCATATCACAATCATACCATCATGGATTTTCATTTATACATATACATCCAAATCAATTTAAAGGTTAATAAATTAAAATTAATATTCATTACATTATAATAATATTCAAATACCATATATTGATAAAATATAATGACATGATAAAAAAAGTTAGCTTTTAGAAACATTTAAAAACATGTTTCTTCAAAGTTTAGAAAAAACTATTTTGCTCAACCAAGACTTGGCTTGCCTAACGAATTAAACATATGTTGCAATTTGCCCAACCATCATTTTGCTCGCTCAACAAAAGGAATTATTGGGCCTAGTGAATTTTAGTTGTCCAACAAAAATTATGTTTGCCCAACGACCACAGTATTCACCTAGCGACTACACCACTAGAAGTTTACATAAAAACAACTCCCTTAGCGAGAATTTACTCGCGTAACAACAAAAAATTTCTAATTTTCAATTAAGTGAATTTCAACCAGCGAGAGTTGGCTCGCCTAATGAAAAAATCACTGAGAGTTTTTATTTCAACAACTCGTCCAACTTATTTGACTCACTAAATCTCTCAAGTTTTCAATTAATTGATTTTTATTTGGAAAGAGTTTTGTTCACCCAATAATTCAAAAATTATGCATAATATGACAAGTTGTCCAATTGGTTCAAATTGAGATTTTTCTTCATTTTTTATACCTAACACAAAATGTTTTGTTCCAAAATAACAACAACTTGAAGCAATTTTACTCAATTGAAATATACAAATTTTATCTCAAATACTTCGAACTCTTCAATATCTCAAACATACCATATATAACTAACTAGAATGTCTACAAGAAACATTTAATCAATTTACATTATGAACATATTTAACATATCACCAAACATTTATCTCAAGATCCAAACAATTTGATTATATTCAAACAATACACAATCCCTACATAACATCAAATATTGTGACTACATCATTTTCCCATCCAAATAATCTACCCTAAGGTACTATCAAAATTTAACTTGCATAAATCAAGTTTAAGTTTTCAACTCTACTACTCTTGCAAGAAGGCTAAACATGTATAAAAAAACACTTTTATTAACAATCTAAATGTACCCAATGTTTTTGAACTAACAAATATCCATCTTTATCATCTTTATCCTATAAGAACCAACACGAGATCTTTAGTCCACATACATGCAAAACTTCTCACAACTAACTTAAGAAAATGAATAAAGAGAGAAACTTAATAAAAACAAATTTATGTTCAAATTCTTATATTATTTTAGGTAAAACTTAATTTTTTTCTAATCAAATTATTACTCAGAAATTTCTAAAATTTCATTTATTTTAAAATTATATGTGCAAACAATATATTTTATTATAACATAGGTCAAGTTCTCTTTACAAAATAATTATTCATCAAAACATAGTATAAGTCTATTTTCAAATTCAAATGTATCATGCTAATAATCCTTATCCACACCTAATAATTAAAACTAAAAGAGAAATATATTTCTTCTTTGTTTCTAGTTTGATTCACGAATCATGTGCACTTGACTAAAAGTAATAGGAGACGAATCAAACTTGATAAAGTGGATCTTATTTCCAATTAAAGTTTTCAAGGTAGAAGCAAAGACAATAAATTAGTACAAGCAAATCAAATATTATTATAAAAGCTTATCTGACCCATTAATCATCATCGCTTACGGAAATTGCTTTTGAATGATTATGACTCAAGTAATTATGTTCTTAATGGAACAAGATTTACAATGAGGAAAGAAACCAACCATGCATGATTAATACCCAATTCTGTCTATAATTAAAAGCTAATTAAACTATAGCTATATAGTATATTAGCTATCAAATAGTATTTTAAATATTCAATCTTTATATATAAATTCGTTTAGAATTATTGGAATTTCACTTTTGAAAATTGGTCCTATATTATATTTTGGATTAAATATTTTTTTTCTTTACTATAATAAAATTAATTTTTTTCTCACTCCAAACTTTAAACTTCGTGTCTACTTGTAGTAATAAAAAAATTATTTAAATGAGTTTTTATCATTATTATTTTTTTACACATAAAATAAATTTTTAGTATATTTTATAATATTATAATATACATGTCAACTATGAGGAAGCATGAAATATTAATAATTTAGTACACAATGAAAATTTGTTTACCACGTAAAAAAAAATGATAATAATTTATTTTAGTATTTTTTTACCACAAGTATCGAGAATGTCTAAAATTTGAATTAGTAATAAAAATAAATTTTGTGTAAAATCAAAATAAGAGAAAAAGACATATTTAATCTTTGTATTTCTAATATTATTTTTAAATATTTTAGTAGGAAGAACTTACGATTAAAACATATATACCCAAAGTTGGAATAAACTTCATTTGATCCTATCCTTTGTGTGTAAATCACGATGATTGAAGTTAACGTTTTCTTGTAATTTTGTTTATGTGGAATCGAATTTTGTTGGAAATGTTGCCATTTTATTTATTCTCTTTCTTTTTGTTTTTGGACTATTATGATTCTTAGTCTTTAAGTCATTTTTTTATAGCTAAAATACATTTTTTAATTAGATGTAAATAATTCAAAAAAGTTGAATCTCTATCTATATATATATATATAATTTAAACTATTAATAGTTTTTTTAAGCTATCTTGTGTTCTTTCATAAGAATGACCGATGTAATAGGAAATTATTGTTGGATCATTTTGTAAAAATTTGACAGGTCAACAATAATCATAATATTGTAAACACATTTAGTCTTTTACAAATAGATTAAAAAAAATGTTATAGAATAAAATAAACTTACATTGTCTTTTTTTTCAAAAGCTTGAAAATTTAGGATGAAAACAATGGAGAAACTTACCTTCCTTAACAGTTTGGACAGTAAGTGTTATTCTCCAATCTTATTTAGAGTGTTATTTTTACAATATACAATTTAATAAGATGCATAATACTAATGTGAAACTCTGTGATTGGAGAATAATATTTACAGTGCTGTATAAGAGTTATTTTTTGAAGAAAAAAAAACATAAATAATATATTTCATAAGTGTTATTCTCCGATTCATATTAGTTTCACCTAAATATTATATTATTTATACCATGTATTTAATAAGAGACATATCATGAAAGTGAAACTCTAAATATTTATTGAACCATGGTATTTAAATACTTATAGTACTAAGTTTTGTATTAAAATGAATAAAGCTTGCATACGTTACCATAGGTATTCCTATAAGAAAAGAAAAAAATAATTATTCTTTTATCATATTTAGAATTTTACCTTAATAATACATAATCTATTCAATAAAAAAAAATTAAGGTTATCATTGATTCTATGTTTGCCTTTCTTTTCTCTAAATTTTTATTTTTCGTTGTAATTAATTGTTTTCGGATAATTATTGAGATTTATTAGGCAAGGAGATTTCATTATTATTATTATTTTGTATAATAAGGATATCTTCTATCAATAATTAAAAATTATTTTAGAAAAATGAAGTTATAATTTGTCATAAAAGTATAAAAGTATAAAAAGAAGTTATACAATACTATACTATTTTATCTGGTTCTTCTTTAAATATTATAATTTAGTTTTTGTTTATTTATCCTTTACTAAAGAAATGAATGAAGCTAGTATTATATATTTATTTATTGGAACAAGTGTTAAGGGAATCGAACTGAATGAGAGTATTTATTTCATAGAGACAAAGAGAAGATGACAAAAGTATTATATAGGCAACAAATCACATTCATTCATTTCCAAGATGATAAGAAAAATCCAAAAGTGTTTGAAAATAAAATAAAAAAGTTTTTTTTTATAGAGAAATGGTTTAATAGAGGTAAATATTATATATTTTAAAATAAATATTCAATTTTGAAATAATCAATTTAAAAAAAAATAGAAAACATACTCACGTAGAAAGGAAGGATATAAGTGTCATTTCACTCACCTTTCGGCCAAGTGCACATAAAACCATGCAATCTTAAGAAAAGCATGTTGACCGTTGACCAATGCTCAGCGTGGACCCTACCACACCAGATCCATTCACCCACTGATAAGGGACACGTCACCAACGTCAGCATTTTGAATTCGGATCCGGTTATGCATATGAACCGGTTCAGTGGATACAGACACGTTTGGACAAAAAGCAGGATCTAAGGGATTCTTTCTCACACCACAAGAAAGAAAATAACTTTTCTTATTCAAACCCACATGCACTAGTTTTCTTCATTTTTTAAGATTTAAATATATTTCTCTTTTTCATAAAAATTTAAATCTTATTTTCGTCTTTTACTCCAAACTTTGTTTAAATAGTGTTTTTAGCATGGAAATAAAGTGATTTAGATATTTCTTTTTATTAATTACATTATTTGTGAGGTGCAAGTTACTTTTAGTGAGTGTTTACAAAAATTAAATTTATTATCTATTTTTATGTGTTTATCTTTTAATTTTAAAATATTAAAGATTTTGATCTCATATAAAAATATTTAATAATATATAAAGAGGTGTAAATTTTGTCTTATGTATTTTTTTTATAAGGTTAAGTTTTATTTTTTAAAATGATATTATAATCATTTAAAGTTTATTTTTTGCAATAGTTTGTTGAGTTTATCTAACCATATACTACGAGACTATTCATAAATATATAATCTCATACACAAATTGACAGATTTTAGATCTTAACGTGAGAAGTATTAGACTTAAAATACATTTCTAAAAAAAAAAAAAAAGTTTTCTTAAGAGTCTAATATGATTATAAATTTTATGAACATTTTGATAAACTAAACTAAGTAGAGTTCACTAAAATTTTGATAAAGATTGAAAGAATACGAAAAGTTTTCCAAAATTTAAACAAATTTGTTGAATGAATATCTCATGTGAGATTAATTTAAATTTATAAACTATTGAATCTCTTAAACAAAAATATTTACAAAATAATTAAAAATAAACGAAATATATAATTGATTGGTTACTATAGTTTCATAGAAGATATAATTATTGAGTATTAACTCAATGTTGTTAGTATATATATATATATATATATATATATATATATATATATATATATATATATATATATATATATATATATTATATATATTTTATATATATATATATTTCTTTTTTAAAAATTTTTATATATATAATAAAAAAAAGAGTGTGT
>Ga0123342_1002317_pt1 | contig 31659 bp, 23 predicted proteins | sample Turbeawhitnodule_FD_89960 | JGI IMG/M metagenome (GOLD analysis project Ga0123342, IMG submission 89960) | Root nodule microbial communities of legume samples collected from Mexico - Turtle bean Mexico white nodule | ecosystem: Host-associated > Plants > Roots > Nodule | place: Mexico: Nepantla... | reverse complement strand
GGTAAAGTTCTTCGTCCTCTTCCTATTAGATGGGAATTTCCTTCACCAGGCTGGGTCAAAATTAATATTGATGGGGCTGCTAGGGGGTATCCTGGTCTTGCTACTTGTGGAGGTATTTTTCGTAGGAGTATGGGAGAATTTATTGGTGCTTTTTCAGTGTTTCTTGAAGTTCAAACTGTTCTGGTTGCCGAGTTTTATGGAGTTATACATGCTATGGAGGAAGCTCAAAAAATGGGACTTACTAATGTCTGGCTTGAATGTAATTTTGTCTTGGTTTGTGTTGCGTTTACTGCTAGGACTACTGTTCCGTGGATGCTTCAGAATCGATGGAATACTTGTCTTAATTTTTGTGGGACAATCAGGTTTAGGATAACTCATATTTTTCGTGAAGGGAATGCGTGTGTTGATAAGTTGGCTAATTTAGGATTTATTCATAGAGAATCTTTTCATTGGTATAATAGACTCCCAGCTAGTCTGTTCTTAGAATTATTTATGAATAGGTATAATCTACCTATGTATCGTTTGTGTTAACATATGGATTTTGGTCTAGTCCCCCCATATTTTTATTTTTATTTTTAATAATATTTTTTCATGTGATGGTAGATGATTGTTGTTACTTGAGGTATCAGCTTAGCTGAGATGTCAAGTTGCATAGTGATGTCTAACACGAAAACTTAAAAAAAAATGAATAATATAATAATGTTAATGGTTTTAAAATATTAATAATAATTAATTTAATATTATTAATTACCGATATTTGTGTACGTAACGGAAAATTTGTTAGTGGTGGTGTTGTGTTTATTTGAACATTTGAAAACTTTATTTGTCTTTTGATGATCAGGGGTTACATGTTAGCATCATTTGATCTTTCTATTGTTGGTTGGTTGAGTTAGCGACACATATACTAAGTCCCATATGTCTGAAGTTTCTTTGAGAGTCTTATTCTTGTTGTGGTGGTGGTTGAGAAGGTTGAGTGTCTACCTTTTGATTTATAGAATGTAAGGACCTTTTGATTTCTAGAATGTAAGGTCATATATCACCTTTTGATTTCTAGAATGTTTGGGTGTAAATCTAGTTCAACCTCATCAAGATATATAGATAAGTCTATTGTTGGTTGAGCACCTTCAACCAATGCTTGTTTATAATATAGAGTAGATAAAAAGTATGGTCACTTAGGTTGGTATGGTGGAGGAATGTCGTTCACTTTCCTTGTTTTGATGCAACTTTCTTTTTATAAGGTGAGCTTTCCCAACTTGTTGTTAAGCCCATAAACGTCAAATGACTTGAAGTAATTGAGTTTAGATGAGATGACTTCAAATTATTTTGTGGTAGTTGACATACTTCAAACTAAACACCACTAGAATACCAAGAGGCTCTATGTCTAATCATGTTTGCATTAGATAAATGTTGATCTCACCCAAGATAGGTTGTTTCACCGCAATGACTCCTCAGTTGATAATCCTTTCTTGAACCTTGAGCTTCAGGCAATTGCATAACTTTTTCATGATGTTTTGATTTCACATTAGCCTGGCCAACAACACTGAGTAGTTCACTTCAACAATAAATTTTGTCATTCCTCAAATGCTTGACCAAATTTTAATACAAAAAGTGTGGTAAATTGAAGGGGATTTCAAATAAAAGATGGTAGATGATAAACCTAGATAGTTAGACCCCACCCTAGACACTAAAACTTGTGTCTATCTTCACATCGTCAAAGGTTTCATTGTTTCCCAAAAAGTTTTGATACATAATTCAACTTTTACTCTTATGTATTTGACATGTTTTCACAATATTAATAAAATAGCAGGGACAATAATTTTTAATAGTTTTGTTATTTTGATTTAATTGATGGATTACTAAAACTTTAACATATAAATGATGAAACATAGTATTTTTAAATATATATATATATATATATATATATATATATATATATAATATTTAACGAATTAAAACTATTATTCACAATTCATGTTTATATCATAACTAATTCATGTTTATATCATATATATTTTTTATTTATCGGTATATAGGTGTGGTTATACACGACATAATTAAATATATTTAAAAAATACTACCATATTCTAACTTAAAATTTGAGATTATACCATTAATAAATTAAAAAAATTAATAAAACTCACTTGTTAACTTTGTTTAATTAGCTTTTACAAAAGACATGAGGTTATAAATTGATATTTAACTCACTCATTTTTCATAAACATTTATAATGGATAATCTTATTTTTATTTTTATAGTTTCAAGAATTTTTCTTCTTCTTTCAATCAGATGTACCTTATTACTAAAGGATTCGAATTTGATTAGTGAAAGATTATACAAACATAGCCACCATATTTATATTATGGTAAGGCTTGTATAACAACAAATACATAGTCTATAGCCATCTAAATATACAAATACAAGTTTAAAATCTAGTAAGATTTTCATTTCTTCATTATAATATTTTGATATTGGAAAAATATTCTCCTATTTATTTTATTATATCACGGGAATAAAAAGTCCGTTCAAACAAGATTGGCCAAATTATATAATCTTATTTTATTATATCAGGGAATAAATTCATATGAATAACTTTGATGATTAAAAAAGTTTCTTAAAAATAATTTGTCATGGTGTTTTAAAACCAGTAGAAGTTATGTAAAAAAATACCTTTTAAAATCCTTGAGAAACTCATAGGAATGTTATATATAAACAGAGATAACTTTTTCTTGCGCAGTTCCTTTACCTGAATATGCTTTCAAAATTTTAGTTTTCAGTAGAAAAAACATTGTTTTAACTTTTTAAACTAACATTATAACACTCATATCTTGATTATAAAAAAGAAAAGCTTATGGTTTTCAGTAAAGAAAATTTTTTAGTGACACCCTTACCTAGCATTCTAGAATAGGGTTTGCAGCATTTAGCTGGGTTTTTTTTATTTGCATAAAAAAAATTCCTTAACTTTTTTTTTCTTCTGAATTTTATAAAGAACTCTATTAAAAATGGAAACACCATCTTCTTAGGCAAGAAGAAAATTTTCAAATTCTTCTTCCTATGTTTCTTCCAAAATATCCAAAAAATATTTATGTTTTGCAACACCTCATTAATAGATATTGTTAAATGAAATGTTAATTTAAATTATAAGTATCCTTTTGATCATTACTTATTTTTGAAGAGTTCTAACAACCATCCCATGTAATCATTATACAGCCTATTTAAGTTTTATAATAATATTTATTTTATTATTTTATTTACTAATTCACTTAAGTATAATATTTTATTAAATTTATTATGGATTGCTCATAAGAGGGTTGACTATTAATGTATAAGTTTTCATTTTAAAAATATTTGTATTAAATTTTATGAGTTGATGTTGGTATATTTCTTCGGCTTAACTTTTTTTTTCAACGATTTTGATTAGAAGAACTTCTAAGTTTTTATAGTTTTTGCTTTCTTCACCCCATCATTACTACTGCACCCTCGTACTAATAGCCCAAAGGACTAAAATATCCTTTCTTGTTACACCCTTCTCCGCAGCTGCTATTGCCATTGTTTTCACTGTACTCTATGAGAGGAAGAAAATATATAAAGAGAGAGTAAAATCTTGGATTTAGGAGAAAACTTATTATGGAAAGTTATTTTCAAAAAAATATTTCATAGGTTCCTGAAATCTTTTCTTAGAAATCATCTCATATATTATACACTCATTTAGAAAAAAAAATATATATGTTCTAGAAAGTTAATTTTGAAAAGTTTATTCCAGAAAGTATCTCATATATTTTGAAAAATTTGTTTAACAAAAATTCTATTTCAAAATGTATTTCATATGTCTGAAAAAGTGTTGAAAATCCTAAAGTTACCATTGAAATGTACATGAAGAATAGAATGATTATTTTTAAAATTTTATTTTGAAATTTTGGGATGCAGGTAGTAATTATGGTGGTGGATAAAGTAGCTTTGTAATTATATATATATATATATATATATATATTGTATCTATATGTTAGGTAGTTTCTGGTGAAGCTTTTTGACTTATAAAACAAAGAATATGGAAGTTATGTTAACAGGAAGAAAAATTTATCACAAGGACAAGGCATATGTGTTTCCATTCTTCTCCATCTCCATGCTTTAAATTATGGTTAGGGTCCATGCTATGTAAGTTATTTTAATATCAAGGGAATTTAAAATTTTCGTAAATTAAAATATATATATAAAAGAAAAGGACTATAAACTGAAATGAAATTATTTATGTCACTCATTCTCTTAAGAAATAATTTTTGTTTGTCTTTCTTATTTGATGGTTCTACTAAAGGATTTAATTACTGAAAGATTACACAAACTTAATCATCTGACTTACTTATATTGTCTTTTTTTATTTCATAGTTTTACTAAAGGATTTGATTACTTGAAAATTGCACAAACTTAATCATCTGACTTACTTATAGTGTATTTTTTATTTCATGGTTCTACTAAAGGATTTGATCATTTGATTATTGCACAAACTTAACCATCTGATTTATATTTATAATGTTTTTCTTATTCTATGGTTCTAATAAGAGATTTGATTACTCGAAGATCGCACAAACTTCACCATCTAATAAGAGATTTGATTATTCGAAGATTGCACAAACTTAACCATCTAACTATATGTTAGTATCTTTCTTATTTCATGATTCTAGTAAGAGATTTGATTACTCGAAGATTACATATTCTTGAGATTTGATTTCTCGTGTAACAACAAAAATAAAATCAATGATACTTATTTTATTTTGACACTTAAATAAATTATTATTTTATGATAATATAATATTTTATTTTAAAAAAATTACCTTTATATTATTAAATAGTTTTACTTGTGTACCAATTTCTTGAAGAAAAATAGATCATAATATTTGTAATTTGATGTATTCTTACTTTAAGCATGAGAGTTAAAACATTAAAGTGAGATGCTAAAACCTCAATTCTCAACCACCTAAATAAATCAGTCAAGTCAATTCAACTTTTTATTAGTGATTGTGTGAGGAAGATTTCAAATACTAGTTAAGACAAGCAATTAAAATATATTTAATAAAAAATATTTTAAAAAAATCGTTAAATATGCGAAACTGATTTTCATTCTTATTTCAAAACTTATAATATTGTAATTTTTTTACGTGACAAATTAACATTTTAATTCACGTAAAAAAATTGTAAACGTGATTTATTTGTATAGTTTCTTATTTGGATAAATTTGACATTATAGTATTAGAAAAAAAAAACATATTTAATTTTTTTATAAATAAATTAAGTAAAAGCATATATAATAATAAAACATGGTTTTTCTGAGTGAAAGCATGTGTGGTCATCTTGGACAAACCATGGAACAAAGACACAAGGACCGCATTCGCATTTCTTATCTCAGTTTGTGTGGTTCACGGTTCATCTTTTGTCCATTCAGTTTTTCACTTCACTATTTCATTGTCCTTCAAATCACCGACACAAAAACCTCAAAACAATTATTAAATTTAGTGCTTCATAATGTTTTTAACTTAATTGCATTTAGAGAATTTATCCATTCATGAGGCATATCAATGACAGGTCTTGTAGTTAGAATAAAAGAGAAAATAGTTTTAACTAATATTGATTACAAGCTGAAAATTGTTTCTTGAATTTGGATTTGACACCTTTGAATGGAGAAGAAGCAATGTTGTGAAGTGAGTAAACATTAAAAAATGATTTTGCTCCAAAATGAAACACAATATTGCAAGAGTAGGCCATGAGTCTGCCCTTTACTCCATCCTATGTTGTTTTCCTGGATTCGTGGAAAAAGAGGGAAAAGTAACAGTGAAATGAGAAGGTGGAATTATAGGGTCGTGTCTTTTAGACAAATAAACTAAGTGAAGGTTTCCAAGTTAACCAAGTTGTAAATGTTTTCCTAAAATTACTGCCAAAACTGGTTGGCTGGAAATTGATTATGTGTTTGGCAGTAAAAGTTAGAGAGGGTAGAAACTTGCATGGATTGGACCGAACGAAAACAACATGGGAGAGACATTAAGTGGGGTGAGTTGAGGTGCACATCATAGGGCAATTCATTGTCGGTTTAACGCAACAGAAGAACAATGCACTTTGAATAAAAACTATCTTCCCAAATTTTCGTGTTGAGGGTATCTACTATGTATATGTGTATATGTATATATCTCCTTCACAAACCACACTAGTAAAAAGCTAGAATCAAGCTGGCTTCATAGAAGGTGCAATACAAGGTAAGCAAATACATTTGGTTTTTTGTCGCAGAGCCTTGAAAATGAGCTTTGGAAGTAGAGGGAAGCTGAAAGACACGAGCTTGAGCACATCAGCTGAAAGCAACATGAACAGCAAGAGGGACAAGACACTGGCTCAATACAGTGCAGATGCTGAGATTCTGGCTGAGTTTGAGCAGTCTGGTGTGTCTGGCAAATCATTTGACTACTCCAGGATGGTCCTTGATCCTCCCAGGTTAGTGTCCGGGGAAAAAATGACTGCATATCTGTCCAAAATCCAAAGGGGTGGTCTTATCCAACCCTTTGGTTGTATGCTTGCAATTGAGGAAGCCACTTTTAGGATCATTGGGTACAGTGAGAATTGTTTTCAGTTGTTGGGTTTGGAGAGGCAAATTGACTCTAAGCAGTTCATAGATTTGATTGGGGTTAATGCAACAACCCTTTTCACTCCCCCTTCAGGGGCTTCCCTAGCAAAAGCTGTGGCTTCCAGGGAAATTTCTCTTCTGAACCCGATTTGGGTCTATGCGAGGACAACCCAGAAGCCATTTTATGCCATACTGCACAGGATTGATGTTGGGGTTGTGATTGATTTGGAGCATGCACGGTTGAGTGATCCAGCATTGTCACTTGCTGGGGCGGTTCAATCACAGAAGCTGGCTGTGAGGGCTATTTCTAGGCTGCAATCTCTTCCTGGGGAAGATATTGGCTTGTTGTGTGACACAGTTGTTCAGGAAGTGCAGAAGCTTACTGGATATGACAGGGTTATGGTTTATAAGTTTCACGAGGATGATCATGGTGAGGTTGTAGCTGAGATTAGGAGGTCAGATATGGAGCCTTACTTGGGTTTACATTATCCTGCCACAGATATCCCTCAAGCTTCTCGCTTCTTGTTCAAGCAAAACCGGGTCAGGATGATTTGTGATTGCCATGCAAAGCCAGTTAAGGTCATTCAGAGTGAAGAATTAAGGCAACCTCTTTGCTTGGTGAATTCAACCCTTAGGTTACCACATGGTTGTCACACACAGTACATGGCCAACATGGGATCAATTGCCTCTCTTGTGATGGCAATTATAGTCAATGGAAAGGATGCAACAAGGCTTTGGGGTTTGCTAGTTTGTCATCACACTTCACCACGCTATGTGTCTTTCCCGGTTCGCTATGCTTGTGAGTTCTTAATGCAGGCTTTTGGACTGCAACTTTACATGGAGATTCAATTGGCATCACAAATGGCAGAAAAGAGAATTCTTAAAACTCAAACCTTACTGTGTGACATGCTCCTTCGTGATGCACCATTCGGCATTGTGACTCAGTCTCCAAGTATTATGGATCTTGTGAAGTGTGATGGGGCTGCCTTGTTTTATGATGGAAACTGCTGGTTGTTAGGCACATCCCCAACTGAAGCACAGGTAAAAGACATCGCAGAATGGCTACGTAGTAGTCATGGGGACTCAACAGGTTTGACAACGGATAGTTTAGCCGATGCAGGTTATCCAGGTGCTGCTTCACTGGGTGATGCGGTTTGTGGCATGGCCACGGCAAGAATCAATTCAGAACATTTCTTGTTCTGGTTCAGGTCTCACACAGCTATGGAAGTTAAATGGGGAGGAGCCAAGCACCATCCAGAGGATAGGGATGATGGAGGAAAAATGAACCCAAGATCATCATTTAAAGCTTTTCTTGAAGTAGTCAAAAGCAAAAGTTTGCCTTGGGAAGTGTCAGAGATCAATGCTATTCACTCATTACAACTAATAATGAGAGATTCATTCCGAGACGCCGAGATCTCCAGCCCAAAGACTTTAAACTATGTACAGAAAACTGGCACTGCAACTGGAGCAATGGATGAACTCAGTTCAGTAGCTCTTGAAATGGTGAGATTGATCGAGACAGCAACAGTTCCAATTTTTGGGGTTGATTCAGGTGGCGTAATCAATGGATGGAATTCAAAGATTGCTGAATTGACAGGTCTACAAGGCAGTGAAGCTATGGGAAAATCCGTGGTAAATGAAATTATACATGCGGACTCATGTGACACTTTTAAAAATACTCTAAGCAGAGCCTTGCAAGGTAAATCAATTGTTGTAGAAAAGATAAAAGTAGATTTAGAGTTTTAACTTAATTAACTCTCTCAAATGATATTCACAAATCATTTGGGAAAAACTTGTACTGTAGTTGCTAGCAGCAGCAGGTCTTCTAGAATTCGATTCCACATGTTGGTCTTAAATATTCAATTCGTGAAACTTGTACTGATCCTTTCACAGGATCAGCTACTGAACCCAACATAGTTTCCTATACTATCCTATTATAAGACATTGGTGACCCTCTATTGCTGAAAGCTTCAGCATTTATTATCCAATTTCATATCCTTTACTTCCCCATGCTTCTAAAATTAAAATTTAATTTTGAGGTGGTTCACTTCTGAGCCACTGAACATGTCAAGTTGAATATTTCTGGTGTACTATATAAAGCTTTGGACAAACAAATAACTCGTGTCTTTTAGGTTGTTCTATTATTTTCACCAATTGGAATGTAAAATGTAATGACTAGTGTTATATAATTGAATATGTAAGTAAGATAATGTTTAAATTGCAATCTTATTTTGCTTCCTTGTCCCTAAAAGTTACGTACTCATAGTAATGTAACGATCACTAGTTTTTGCAGGCGAGGAGGACAAAAGTGTTGAGTTGAAAATAAAACACTTTGGGCTTCATCAACAAAAGCAAGTTGTATATCTCATGGTCAATGCTTGCACTAGTAGGGACTACACAGATTCTGTTGTTGGGGTATGCTTTGTAGGTCAAGACATCACTTATGAGAAAGTAGTTCAAGATAAATTCATCAAGTTGGAAGGTGATTACAAAGCAATCATACAGAGTCTCAGTCCACTGATTCCACCCATATTTTCTTCTGATCAGAATGCCTGCTGCTCTGAATGGAATGCAGCCATGGAAAGGCTAACTGGTTGGAAAAGAGATGAAGTCATTGGAAAATTGCTTCCTGGTGAAATTTTTGGAAGTTTTTGTCGACTAAAAGGTCAAGATACACTGACTAATTTTATGATTTTACTATACCGTGGAATAAGCGACCAAGATTCTGAGAAGTTACCATTTGGATTTTTTGATAGAAATGGAGAATTTGTGGAGACTTATATAACAGCAAACAAGAGAATTGATGCTGGTGGGAATATGCTTGGCTGTTTTTGCTTCTTGCAGGTTGTGACACCAGACCTGAATCAGTCCTCTGAAGAACACAAGCCAAGAGGCAGAGAAAACATTTCTGAATCTAAAGAGTTGGCTTATATACTACAAGAGATGAAGAAACCTTTAAATGGCATACGATTCACACACAAACTTTTCGAAAGTACAACTGTTTCAGAAAACCAAAAACAATTTCTTGACACCAGTGATGCATGTGAAAGACAAATCATGGCAATTATTGAGGATACCAATTTAGGAAGTATTAATGAAGGGTAGGAGTTTTTCTTTTGTTTTGATAGGCCTATATTCTCTCTTGGAGTAGTACTTTCCTTTTTCGTCTCTTAAAATTTATGCTTAAAATATCGCTTTCATTCCATGCATACTTATTTTCCTACATACAGTCATGTCTTCCGATTATACACTGATATTCAATAACACTGACTTTATGTTTCATATCTTATGCTAATACTAGCAGCACTTTGCAGCTAAACATGGAAGAATTTGTTCTGGGAAATATTTTAGATGCCATTGTCAGTCAAGTCATGATGTTGATAAGAGAAAAGAACTTGCAACTCTTTCACGAAATTCCTGATGAAATAAAAGTGCTTTCTCTATATGGTGACCAAATTAGGCTTCAAGTGGTCTTGTCTGACTTTTTGCTTAATGTAGTCAACCATACACCATCTCCAAATGGCTGGGTAGAAATCAAGATTTCACCTGGTTTAAAGATAATACAGGATGGCAATGAGTTTATCCATCTGAAGTTCAGGTACAAAAACCAAGAATTTATCCGTCCACATAGACATTTATAGCTGATTAATTTTGTTGCTAAGATTGTTTTCTTCTGGTGTTTTATCTACCATATTCTATACTTTCTTATGCCTGAGTAGCTGCGGTTTTATGTTTAACACCTTTTGACAAGTGTGAGATTAACTCCTCCATCTTGGACATACTACATGTTGCATTGCATGTATTTTCTAGTTATCAAATAGTCATGTGCAGCTTTTCTCTTGAATTGCCTACATTGGCTGCAGTTAGCCACTATGGAGATAGACATTTGATCACATAAGTTTGGGAATGTTATGTAAACATCTTTTGCGAATAAATATGCAAATCTAGAGTCACGAAAGTGACCTATAGAGCCCTACTATTTACACCTACTCTATTACTGCACTAGACAATAGAAGACCAGTAAGTAAGTATCTTTTGGAGTCATGAAATGGAGGCATGACAACCAAGGAAGCAAACCATTGGGTGTCAAGTAAATTGTGCTATCATTCTTTTAGACGATTTCTCAGACTCTTGAAATTATGATAAGCATGTGCTTCCTTGTTCATCAACTTCACCTAGAGTTTCCATGTGATATATTTGACCCATTTCTGAATTTCATGTTTGGGTTTTGTTATAATACTTCTAGAAGTGAATTTGTTCTGGGAAATATTTCATGCCTCTCTTACTCATTTTTTTTTTTTTCTGTAAGTACTTGTTGAAATTTTTTCCAAACTGTCTCTTTGTTGCTTCTAGTCCTAGATAGATCATTTTTCTTCTTCTGTTTGAATAATTGATAACATTTTTTGTTACATGCTCACTGCCTTCACTCACTTTAGATTTGAAACATTACTCAAGATTAGCCTCAATCTAAAACTTAATAGCACAAACACAATATTCAGAATATCACCTGCCCATAAAAATGCAAATATGACTTAAATCGTGGTTGTATGACCATTTCATGGAATAATCCCTTAGTCTTACGTTTTAGAAATTGTCATAGTTTTAGGATACAATTGTGATGGTTACTTGAAGATGTCACCTATGTTGTTAGATTACTATAGACTAGAGGCTCATTTGATGATATTCTTCTTGCAGAATGACCCATTCTGGTCAAGGTATTCCTTCCGATGTTCTTCATGATATGTTTGAAGGAGGGAATCAATGGAATACACAGGAAGGTCTAGGACTATATATGTCCAGAAAAATCCTCAGTAGGATGAGTGGTCATGTCCACTACGTAAGAGAACAAAACAAGTGTTATTTTCTCATTGATCTTGAAATTAGAACAAGAAAAGAAAGGCAAAAGAATTTGCATGCAGAGAAAAGCATGTTAAGTTAGTTTATTCTCTTGATGCTTTTACTAGTGAAAGGGGTGTGAAAGGTCGTTTGCAAAGAGAGCTCTGTAATCTTGCTTTGAAGCTTGGCAACTGCTCATGTCAACACTGGTATTGATCTTATAATACTATACGGAACTTTATGCTTATATATACACACACACACGCACCTTTTTACTTTGGCTTAAAAATATTACAGTAACACAGTAGAATGCTAAGAGGAATTTTGAACATTGTTTGACCCTTCCTCCAAAGACAAGCATGGCTAATGATTGTGTGTAATACTAATATTTTACATACAAATAAGACTCAATCTTGCAGTTTTCCCTACAGAATTGGTTACTGCATGCAGATGCCCTTTTAATTTGTATTCGTTTTTGGAGCTTAGAAATTCATAGAAAAAGCAGAAGTCAATAGATTTAGTGGATAAATAGAGCAAGTATTGACAAAAAATTTACTTCTTCCTATACATTGATTTGGCACAAAGATTCCTGCAGTTCTTTCATGCTGTGATATAAACTCTAGCTCTGTAACTTCTGAATAATTTCTGCACACAGATGAGAACTTAATTTGCACATACCAGATGAAGATTGTGCATAATAACCTAGAGCTCTGCATTGATATTGGTGGTGGGATCCAGTAGCCATTGTCATGCCATAAGATGTATCATAATGTGTGACATCTAACTTTATGATGTAAAAGAGACCTACCTATTTCAACATGTCATTGATCCAGTAAAACTGGTTTGAATCCCTTAATCAATTTCTTGTTCTTTTGAGTCTTATGAATTGAGTTGATGAGAGAGATCTTGGTAAAAATGGATTTTCTAATGAAAATTGCTCATCAACAAAGTTGGATACACCATACCAATTTTGTATGGATCCAAAAGAGAACTATCTATCGTTTTCATATATTACACCAATATTAAGAATTTTCATTAAGTTCATTTAATTTTCTTGATTTGATATATATGCTTATGTAAAAATTTCATTTCCTAAATTACTTTAATCATATATATTGAAAATGGTACTCACATTTGAATTAATAATAATAATACTAGATTGAGTTGAAATAATTGAAATGTACTTATACTTCAATCCATCCAATTTAGCATTTCTACACTGCCATGAAACTTGATATTCTTGCCCAAAAGCATTTTCGATAAATAAATACCTAAACTCATCATTAAAAAAACACATGTTTACTCATCATTTTCTGGTGTGTATCACATTATAATTATAATTTCCAAAATATATTCTGAACCAACAAAATTAAAATTAAAAACAATGATAAACAATAGTTTAAAAGACTACGTCTAGTAAAAGAAATTTTAAAGGAATAAAATTAAATTTCATGAAAAATGAGGAATTAAAGACATTTTGTCCGCATAATTGTTAAGTGAAATTAGTAATGTATAATTTATAAATTTCTTGGCTTTAAATGGAATTCAAGGGAACGGAAGTGAAAACTTGCAAAAGAAAACATAGTGATTATGTGCATTTTGGGAACTAGTTTTTGAAATGAATGCATTGCTAAAATGATTAATTTTGTCTCATAACTTTTTAAATTAGTTTCAGAATTTAAATTCAAATAAAGTTTGGTAAATTCTCCCTACACGATAATACATTCCTCATGAATCTACATATTTTTCTTTAATTTCAACAATACACTTTAAGTATGGTGGAGAGTGTAGTGTCTTCTTTCTCATTTTCAAGTGGTAGTGGTTGTTTATGATTGTATGTTGGTAATTGAAATAAGTTTTGTGGTCACAAAACATAAAAAAAAAAAAAAAACTCAACAAGGTGCAAAAATGAACTACAAAACTAAAAATAATTATTTTCACACTAGAAAACGTTGAATATAACGAATCTTTTCGTCAACTCTCACGCAGGCTCAAATGATGGAACTACTCTTTCAAACGTTACAGATGGAGAAAAATAGAAGTATTGTAGTTAGAAAGGAGAAGAATAGAAGTGTTGCGGTTAGAAAGGAGAAGAATAGAAGTGTTGAAGCTTGAAGGTATAGAAGTGCATGAGTATAGCTGAGATTATGTTTCATTTAGGATTATTTAAATTTTTTTTAAAATTAAAATCGATTTTTCACAATTAATATAAAGGTAGGTGGGAAGCAGATATGGAAGTGGAGGAAAAATTTGTCTAATAGGTAAAAACAAAGACTTCATAAAATAAAAGTCATATTGAGACTTTTTTTTAAAAGTCTATTTAAATAAATAAAACACAAGTTTGGTCCTTAAAATAAGTTTATTAGGCGGCTAGCCTATTTAAATACATCATTAAAAGTAAATTTTGGAAGAAAAAACCGAAAAATTATAAATTATAATGTTTTTCATTCTCAAATTGATAGTACATTACGATGTTTTTGCATTATCAAATAGTATGTTGCATTCTTTCTTATTGTTATTTTTTAATTACAGTTTTCAATTCTCCACTACCAAATAATCGCAAGTCTACAACAATCACGTGTTAAAATCAAAATCGAAATATTTTGTTGTGTGTGTGATTCTATTTTTGCTGGTTATGAATTTATATGAATGAAACCCCTCACCCATAATTACTTCTCTAAATACTTTATCAGAGGGTATTTGGTTTGTTCATTTATAAGTATGATCACACCATGTATGCAAGATTCATTGATGAGTGCATAACAATATAAATTAGAAATTCAGTGTTAAAGTTCCTTTATGCCATGCTTTTGTTTACTTTCTTATATTAATATAATGGGTTTAATCTATTTTAATATTGATTTTCTATATTGTAACAAACATATAATTAACCTTAATTTCTATTATTTCTAGTAATCACATTATGTTCTTAAATCTTATATCTTAAATCTTATATTTCGTTGTTTCTATTATTTCTAGTAATCACATTATGTTCTTAAATCTTATATTTCGTTGTTGTATCGGTTGGGACCGGACGATCGGACAACCGACCACCCAAATCAAATAACATTTATAATATAATAAATAGCAGTTACAAATAATGAATATTTCGAAACATCCAGGAAATATCCCAATATAAAGATAAAAACTTATTAAACTGAAAGATACACTTTCCTGATATTAGGGAACCACTACGCATGTTAGTTGTCAACTAAATATCGAGCCCATAGAGATAAAAGCCCATGAGTCAACATTATAAATAAAACTCTTGGTGAAAGAGTAAGGTATATTTTTAATATTCTACCAGAACACACATAAATCATAGCACTGACTTGAGCGTCGGAGTGCAATCACAGGTACCCCGACCGACGAAGCACCAACAACGAAGGAAGGAAGCTTGAAGAAACTCAAAGATCACTGACACGTCAGCAATTGTTAATTGTCAAAGGGCTATGTAGGCCCCTCATTCCCAGTACAAGTAGGTCGAAGTAGCAATTTGAATCTCCTACCACATTATATGTCGGACGAACAAGCAACCATGATTAGAGCCCTTCAAGCACAAATGGAGGAGTTACGTCAAAAGGGTATTGCGGACCAGCTACGTAATGAAAAAAACCAACGTCAATACAAAGAAGAAATGTCTCAGCTAAAAGAAAAAAGTATATGCTTGCAACAACGAATTGAACACCATGAACGAGAAGGACAATCCCAAGCATCGTCGAATAGTCAGACCAATCCAACTCACCGTACTCCACAGCCTCCACCTACTCTCCAGACTCATGAAACCCACCAAAGCTCCAGAATGTCTACCGCTGTAGATAATGAAGAAGACCCGAGGGGTCACCCTTTTATAGATGAAATAATTGATACGCCACTCCTAGCTAAGTGAAAAGGTCTAACTATTAAGCTCTATGATGGTTCGATTGATTCAAATGAACATTTGAATGTCTTCGATGATCCTATATACAACAGACAAGGCAGTCTGGTGCAAAGTCGGCTGGTTCACAGGATTACCTCCCACTCATTGACGAACTTTAGATTTTATCCTCAAAATTCATCAAATAATATGCAACCAGTCGACCCCATCGCATGTCCTCCTTATCCCTTCTAAATGTAAAGCAAGATAGAGGTGAATCACTGCAAGCATTCAAGGATAGATTCAACAAGGTATGTAGGAACATCAAAAGCTTAAACCCATAGATAATTATGCACGATTTGGTCGAGGCAATTCGACCAGGCCGATTCACTGAAAGCCTGATCAAAAGACCAGCCGAAAATATGGACGAACTGCGAAATTAAGCAACCAAATTCATGCAAATCGAAGAACATATCGATTATCATAGGAATCATCAAGCTGAAAACACTGACAAAGGAGAAGAAAAGGAAAAAAGCAACCGATCGGGCCGGACGAATCGTTTCATAGAAAACCAATAACCTCGGTTCAATAATTACACTCCTCTAACTGTTCCAAGAGGAAAGATTTTAAACGAAGCTCTACAAGCCGAATTGATTCCAGCATTAAGGCCATCACAGACTCCACGGAATGTCGACACGTCCAACCATTGTCAAAACCATCGTAACTACGGTCACACAATTGAAGGATGTCAGGAGTTACAAGACAAAGTAGAAGAACTCATCCAGGTTGGACATTTCCATCAGTTCATTAAAACTGATGTCTCTACACATTGTCGATCTCCCCAAGGGGAACAACTAATCCCAAAAGAACATTGCAATCAACCTGAACGAGGAGACTTGTGTCGTCGTGATGACAATCAACGACCCGTTACACATAGAAGAAGTGAAAGTCCAGTCCGGAGGACTCGACCTCAGAGTGAAAGTCCCGAGAGGAGTAATCAGACTAAACGAAGAGTCCGAGAAGTTATTAACACCATAGTCGGCCTGGTGTCGCTTAGAAATCCCAAAGAAAAAGTTAATTACATTGTTGGAGGTTTTGCAAGAGGCGGATGTTCGAATTCAACTAGAAAGAAACATCTTAGAGCTATCCAGTCAATCCACTCCACGTCAACTCAAAAACGACCTTGAATGCCTCCAATAACATTCACTTATGATGATTTTACCACAATAGATCCAACACAGGACGATCCAATGGTAATTACGATAGAAATTGATAAATTTGCAATTAAGTACTAGTAGACCAAGGCAGCTTCGTAGATATATTTTACTAGAGAACCTTCGAAAAGATGAGAATTCCAGAGATAGACATTCAACCCTATGACGAACAGATTGTTGGATTTTCGGAAGAATGTGTAGATACCAAAGGCTACATCAACCTATATACCACATTCGGCGAAGAAGAGGGTCTTAATAAAATCATTAAAATCAGGTATTTATTGATTAATGTTAATACCTCATATAGCATATTACTTGGTTGTTCTTCCATCAACCATTTGAGAGCAATCGTCTCTACTCCACATTTGGCAATGCAATTTCCCTCTGCCACCAAAGATATTGCGACAGTCCACGTTGATCAAAAAACTGCTTGGGAATGTTATGTTGCAAGCTTAAGGGTAGAACCTACCAGACGGTTATACAAAACATCACCATGCGGTCGATCACTTAGAAGACGAGAGTGATCGTTAGGACAACACTCACAAGAGAGGCACTCTAGAAGGCACATGGTTGCACTCGTAGATTTGGATCCAAGACTTGATGATGCTCGCATGGAGGCCGGTTTCAAACTTTACCCATCCACGATGATGCACACAAGACGTACATTAGATAATGTCGATCTTTTTGCTTAGACAGTAGTTGATCAAAAAAACTGCTTGGGAATGTTATGTTGCAAGCTTAAGGGTAGAACCTACCAGACGGTTATACAAAACATCACCATGCGGTCAATCACTCAGAAGACGAGAGCGATCGTTAGGACAACACTCATAAGAGAGGCACTCTAGAAGGCACATGGTTGCACTCGTAGATTTGGATCCTAGACTTGATGATGCTCGCATGGAGGCCGGTGAAGATCTTCAAACTTTACCCCTCCACGATGATGCTCACAAGACGTACATTGGATAATGTCGATCTTTTTGCTTAGACAATAGCTGATATGCCCGGAGTAAGTCCAAAAATTATCACACATCGTTTATCTATTTATAAATAGGCAAGGTCGATAACCCAAAAGAAACGCAAGTTGAGAGAGGAAAGGTGCAAAGCCGCCCGCGATGAAACAAATAAATTAATGAAAGTTGGTTTTATTCAAAGAGCACATTATACTACCTGGTTTAGCTAATATGGTAATGGTTCAAAAATCCAATGACAAATGGTGGATGTGTGTGGATTACATTGATCTCAATAAAGCATGCCCCAAAGGCTCTTATCCTCTGCCAACTATTGATCGTTGATGGAGCAGCAAGTCATAATATTCTCAGTTTTCTCGACGCCTACTCGGGATACAACCAATTCCAGATGCATCCAAGATATAGAGAAAAAACGGTCTTCATGAATGATTTCGGCAATTTCTAATATGAAGTCATGGTGTTCGGCCTCAAGAATGACGGGGTCACCTATCAACGGTTGATGGATTACGTCTTTCAAGACATGATTGGAAGAAACGTTAAAGTTTATGTAGATAATGTTGTTGTCAAATATGATTCATGCGAACAACACATCAACGACTTAAGATAAGACTTCCAAGTGCTTCGAAAACATCGCATGCGCCTTAACCCAGATAAATGTGCATTCGGTGTGGGAGGAGGAAAATTTTTAGGCTTCATGCTCACACATCGCGGCATAGAAGCTAACCCCGAAAAATGTAGAGCCATAAGCGAGATGCGAAACCCCAAAAATGTCAAAGAAGTTCAAAGGTTAGTTGGACGACTTATTGCATTATCCATATTTGTGCCAAAATTAGCAAAAAAAAATAAATCAATTGTTCAATTATTGCGAAAAGTGTCAAAGTTCCAAAGGACGGATGAGTGCGAGAGAATATTCCTCCAATTAAAAACCTTTTAAGCCTCCTCTCCAGTCCTCCAAAAGCCAATTGTTTACCTTGTTGTTTCAGAAGAAGAAATTAGTGGGGCCTTAGTCAAAGAAGTGGAGACCGAGGAGTGCCCTATTTACTTTGTCATCCGAGTACTTCACGAGGCAGAAAATAGATATCAAATGATAGAAAAAGTCGCTCTGGCCCTGATTATTATTGCACGACACATGCGTATGCATTTTCAAAATCATTGAATCATATTGTCAAAGTCTTAAACCCTAAATCAGTTTCAAAATCGTTGGCGAAACCAGATCTGGCCGGACGAATGATAAGATGGTTTGTTGAACTATCAGAATTTCATATCCATTATCAATCCAGGGAAGCAATCAAGTCACAAGTCTTAGCTGAGTTCACAATTGAATTTAGCCCTCTTCAAAACCAAGAAGATAATTTTCCATGGATTTTGCACGTCGACAGTTCTTCCAATAGCCGGTCATGCGGCGCAGGAGTGGTACTAGAAGGACCGGGTAACATTCTTATCGAACAAGCCCTGAAGTTTGAAATTACAACTTCAAATAATCAAGCTAGTGGTTTAATCTCACAATAGATTTGGAAGTAAAGAAATTGTTATACAAAAGTGACTCACAACTAGTGGTCGGACAGTTGAAACGAGAGTTTGAAGTACGCGAAACACTTTTGCAACGATATTTTCATTTTGTGCAAGGATTAATCACAAAATTTGATTAAGTTACAATTCAACACACAGTCGAGAGTATAACGCCCGAGCCAATATGCTTCCCATCTTGTCACCGCCACGAAGAAAGGTCTTCACCGATCAGTCGTTTACGTAACGCTAGTTAAACCTAGCGTGGGTTCTGAAGAATGCCTGACGACCAACACCTTACTCAATTGGATGATACCCATCAAACAATTCTTGATAGATGAAACGCATAAAACACATTCAGAGAAAACAATAAAGCGGCAAGCGGCTCGTTTCCTCATAATAGATCAAGACCTTTATAGACAAGGCTATACTTGTCCGCTGTTGAAATATCTTTCCCCTGAAATGTCAACGAGCTAAAAAAGCGGCTCAGCCTCATCAAAGGAAAATGGAATGAAGAACATCTCGAGGTCCTATGGGCCTACCGATGTACACCACAGCCTACAACTCAAAAAACAAAACATAATATAGCCTATTCTACGGTACAGAAGCCATGATACCTGTAAAAATAGGGGAACCTTCCCTACAACGACAAACATTGGATTTGGACTTGAACAAGGAAAGTTTGTTGGTTGGCCTCGACCTCATCAATGAACTTAGGAGAAGAAACATGCAAATTGAACAAATTGAGGGTGGCATGATGATATAATTTAAAGGTAAAGCCAAGAAACTTTAAGAAAGGAGATTTAGTGTTGCAAATGCGCAGCGACACCCGGAAGGCAGAAGGTAAATTCTCCATTGGGAAGGACCATTTTGAATTGCCAAGACAGCAGCAGGAGGTGCTTATCACTTAGAATATTTATCAAGAAAAATTATACCGTGAATGTGGAATGTCACGCATCTCAAATTCTATTATAGCTGATAAACATTATTAGTGTACTCCTTCCTCACTCGATTAGGAGGGTTTTCGATCGAGAAGGTTTTAACAAGGCAATTTAAACATTCCAGTCTTTTATCTCGTTCTTTATCTGCATAACATTCAGTCTATCGAAGCATAGCATCAATATAGTAATCCTCCTGCTGACTGAATTAAATCTCACTAATTGTGACCAGAAACCAAATATATTGAGAAATTAATCTCAACCTGTGCATTTTTTATCGGTTGAACCGATCAGTATTATTATCGCGTCAAGCGATCACACAACAATAGCATTGCATAATGTGACTAAAACGAACAAGATAAAACGCTTCAGGCATTCAAACATAACTTGCTCAAAGTTATCTTCTGAAACTTATTATTAACTTGTTTAAGTTATTTATCATTTTATCGGTCTGAAACTCATTATTAACTTGTTTAAGTTATTTTACCATTCTATCAGTCTCAAACTCATTATTAACTTGTTCAAAAGTTATCTTATCGTTCCTTCACTCCAAAACTCATTCTAAAGTTATTTATAAGTATTTTATTACAAAGTGAAGAAATACATAAAAACAAAAATAAAAGAGATATGATCGGTTATACACATTCAAAATAAATATGCAAAGGTAAAAATTGTTCATTGTCCACAACCTGGGTCCAAGTAAAAACTTAAGGTTCTATTATCTCATCAATCGACGGTGCAGTCACCTCGATACGTTGAGGTACACCCTCTTCTATAGCATCATCGGCATTCTCGCCAAGTGGCACGAGCTTGCCATTTACCACGTCTTTGTTTAAGTCATAACGAGGATCATCCATCGATGTACCATGATTAAACCCTACCTGCCGAATGCCCTGGTAAAAACTCTTTTCATTTATTCGCAGCATAAACTTATGACATTTCTCTATCTTGGCAGCGATGGATTTTTCCTTTATCTCAGCATCAACTTTCTCTTTTAAAAGTTTATCTCTCTCGACCTCCATCCTGGTAAGATCTGTCTTCAAAGCCTTTTGTAGTTCTTTGGCCACTAGTCCATCCTGTCACATCTTTTCTCTACAAGCCTCGACAGACTCCAAGGCCGCCTTCAATAAATTAGTCGATTCCTCCAACTCGGCTGTCAACTTAGGCACTACTATTGTACTAGTCTTATTAAATTCTTCACCATGTGTCTTGCCAACAATAGTAGCACGGCTTTGCAACTCCACTAATTCTTCTATCAAGTTTCTGGTAGGTATGGCCGCCAAAACACCTTCATCTTCCGGAAGCAAGTCAAATTGCACAACTTGTGCCAGTTGCATAGAGGGACTTAACATTGAAGGTTGCCTGATAAAAGACTACCCGACCTCAACACTAGCTTGGACCTTAAGCAGACGACCCCTCTTTCGACTAACAACCAACAGAATCGGAGCATTGATCGTAATTGCTTCAACTGGAGCAATCACTTTATACTTCCTGGCCACCTCTAAACTTCCAAGTTTTTGTGTGGCCACTTGTCGCTTGAGACTGCTCATGAAATTACTCAAAGTCGAATCCATCCATAAGATGATAGTTGCAAGGTACATACAAAATTAAACCACATCAACATAACAAATACATAGTCAGATGCAAGAAACCTACGTACCATTGAAATTTGTCCACTTCTTGGACAACCCATGTAAAGCTATCAGCTCTCGGGTGGGCAGTTTATAGGGAAGTTAATCAAATACTACGAAAATCGATTTATCCAGCGGTGATGATTGACCACAACCAATTACCAAGCTGGGTCAGATTCTCTTTCCAGTGAAAAGGGAATTTTGTTTGTCCCTCCACATTATGAAAAAGGTCTCAGCCATCCGACTCCACAAAAATTTTGAAATATTTTTTTTTAAGTTTTTGTATGATGTTGTAAAAGCAGCAAACCAAACATTCCTCGGTCGACTAGACAAGGATAACCAACTCACAGGGATACTCAGCGGGTGTTGTAGTAATATAAAAAAGCTTGAGGTGTGGTCAGAAGTTTAAAAAGATCACAGAGCACTCGAAACGCCAGAAGGGCCACCCATGAGTTTGGGTGTAATTGAGTAAGTGCCACATTGAGGATCTGAAGGACCTCCATGGTAAAATTATCAAAAGATAAAGTTATGTGCAAGTCAACGGAGAAAGTACTATACACGAAAAAAAAATCTTGTGGTGTGTTTTCCCGACCGTGGCATATTCAATCGTAAGACCACAAATATCGTTCATTATTGCATCGGACGGACAGCTGAGCCTTACAAATGAATTTTTAGACAAAAACTGGTCTAAACTATCATAATCCCTCAACCTAGTGAGATTTTTTAAAACTGATGGATTAACCCAACCAACAACTGACTTGACCCACTACTCTCTCTCGCACTACCAGACACAGTCTGAGTCACAGAAGATTCGATATTCATAACATTATTAGAATAATCTACAGAAGAAGACATTACTGACCTGAAAACTTGACAACTTAAGAGCAATAGGGAAAGCGTAAAACCCTACAACGTTCTAATGAGGCCCTATTTATAGCAAGGCAAGTAAGAGAGAGAATATTTCATCATTCGTTCAGAATCGTTAAATCTAATATCATCCAATGGTCAGCACCACTCGGCATACGAAACGACACAAAATCTCCACCATCGAATACATCTGATGAAACAGTGCATCTCGAAACAGTGGCTCTATCAAGCATCACATCTCTGTCACGCATTTAATGCTACCAGCAATCACATATAACCTAGAGAACTCCAACAATTCTGCTTGACTCTTCAGATATGAATCTCTTTGAATCTGGGAGCAAGTGTACCGGTCAGGACCGGACAACCAACCACCCAAGTCAAATAACATTTACAATGTAATAAATAGCAGTTACAAATAATGTTGAATGGATCAAATCCACATTCTGAAATATCCCACTGTAACAATAAAAACTTATCAAACCGAAAGATACACTCTCCTGATATAAGGGAACCACTACGCATGTTAGTTGTCAACTAAATATCCAACCCGAGTCAACATTATAAATAGAACTCTTGGTGAAAGAGTAAGGTACGTTTTTCATATTCTACCAGAACATACATAAATCCTAACACTTGATAGTACAATCACAGGTACTCCGACCGACAAAACACCAACAACAAAGGAAGGAAGCCTGAAGATACTCAAAGATCACTGACACGTCAGAAATCTGTCAAAGGGCTTTGTAGGACCCTCATTCCCAGTACAGGTACGGTTGTAATGAGGGCAATGAAGACAACAATGTCTAGGGCTACATGCTACATTGTAACTAAACAACAATGTCTTGATTGAGATAATGAGCAACTTGTACACCATCATATATAAATGTGTTTTACATTTGGGTTTCAATAGTGCTAATACATAATTAGAGGAAACATAGAAACAAGTCTTTATTTCTCTCTATACAATCTGTACCCCACGTGAACTTGCCAACTTTCAACTCCAACCAAACTTAACTCTACCCCCATATTAACATTTTTCAGAAAGGAAAAAAAAAATGCTCCATGACAAGACACCAAAATGCAAAAATGAGCAAAATCTGGAGAGAAACAAACCCCTTCTTTGCTCAACTCTTCAGCCTTTGCTCCCACCACCTTCACCTTGTGTACATTACATAATCAGATCAGCTACCTGTGCAGCAAATCAATCAAAATGCTCCAAGCTTCTAAAACTTGCTGGCAAAATACTTGGGAAAATAACTATGGTACAAAATCTACATCCTTCTGTTATCCTTCCTAAATATATGCAGCACCAGAGACATATTTGCAAATGTTAACATTTAACAACAACCGATTTGGACTGAGCAACTCTGCATCTAATATAAATTACGTCATTTTGCATCCAAGCTTGCAGAAGGGCCTACGTTCGGAGGGCTCCCTGCAAAATCACTTGAATATAACTCACTTGACTTCAGTGCCTGAATGTTTAGATTGTTGGGGATGGAGGGAAGATGCTCTTGTACAATCTACAAGAAATTAGGAACAAAGTTGCAGCAGTTAGGCTATTTTCTGAAGCAGAAAAGAGAGAACAAAAGATTAATTAATAATGACCTCAGACATAATCCAAAGGATTAAAGATAATATTTTTTTTATTTCCTTTTATCTTCTATTATTAAGAAACCTGATTAATCTTCTTGTTTTTAAAATTATTTTGTAATTCTCTTGTGTCCTAACGTCCTTTTTGGTATTTCTGAAGTGAATGATAAATAAATGCAGCAGTCAATGTTTTTCCAATTTACCAGATCACCGGCTTCAGAGCCCTCTGAGTGGAAAAGAATAGGGCGACATCGCTTATCTTCATTCATCAAACTTGAATTTTGAAAGTGGCTCATAAGGGCAGACTTTCCTTGAATTCGAGCATATGCTAAAGAAGCAACTTTTTCACTATTAAATTTCTCCCATTTCTTCCCGTTGAATGTCTGTAAAATCAACCGTGTTGCCAATAATACCACATTTAACAAAGGGGAATCGAATAACTCTTTCTTAATTAAATAAATGCCAAGATATCGTTAACAGCTAAATTAATTTTAACAAAATAAAGAAAATAACAGAAACCGTGATAATATTTGTAGAAACTTTTCACCAAGTAAAATAATAGAAACATTAAAAAAATTGAGCAAAAAGATATTCCCATAAGAACCTCGTAGAATGGAATAATAAGAGAGGGTGACAGCATATTGATAAATGCATAGCCCACGTTGCATTTATTCTGCAGTTAGAAGAAGAAAAAATAATCAGCCTCACAAGTTTGAAAAAAAGTTATGGAGCAAACAACTTATAGGAATAATGAACAACTCCTGGAAGAGCAAATTATTTACCTTGAAGTCAATTGGCAGATAGAGAAAATCATAAGTACCCCTGTGATTTTCATCAATGGCAGCTAATAACATTTTTGAGGTGTATCTGCAGGTAATGAACAATTAATGTCATCTTAGCATCCAATGAAAAAATATGGTCAATAAAGACTTCAGAGTTAATCATACTTGTTTGGGATATTCTTTATCATTAATGTAGTCCTTGTATCTTCACCACTTCTAATTTTATCCAAGTCAAGCTGAAATTGCTTCTTGCTATCACCCTGGCTCACATTGTTCTCTATCCATCTACTCCGAGCACGCTCAGCCAAACCCTCCAAAGTGGTAGGTAAAAGTCCTGGATAAGGACCATTTCCCAAGTACACAGGGCTAAGCCTCGGAGATCTCATTCTGAAGTTTGATGAACCATTATCAGATATATTTCTTGGGATAGTGTTGCTAGGATTAACAGACCCACCCACATTAACCATGTAATTTCCATCGGTGTGCCCTAGACTCATGCCTCCATAACCAACATTATTCATGAATGAAGTTTCAGATGACTCGGGATGGAAACCAAAGTGCCTCTCAAAAGGCAAACCTGATGGGGCAGAGCCAACGTGATGATTGTGATGATGCTGGGATGAACCAACAAAAGAGCTATTCTGACTAGAAAATGGGAAGGCATGGCTCTTTCCACTCGATGCAAATAGATGCCCCACAGATGATCTTGGCCAAGCTGAAGGTTTGGTATGCTCCGAGTAGAGGGTTGGGCTTCCCCATAGAAACTGTGGCCCTGACAAAGTTTCCACTGAGGATCCATTTGATGTTGATGGACCAAATGAGGACAATGCTCCACGATACTGGCTGAATTTTGGCTCTGGAAGTGAATGCGATTGAAAACTAGCTCCTTGTGAAGAATTCAAACCGGTAAATATGTGCTCTCCTTGACTGCTCCTTCCCAAGTCATTGCCAATAGCAGCTGCCTTCACAGTGTTAGATATCTGTGGTTGCAAAATTGAAGCTAAACCAGGTAAATGATTGCCTGTTGTTGGACTCAGGATTCTAGAACCAGGAGAATGACTGATATTTTGCATTGAGTTCTGCTCAACAGGGCTATTGAACTGTAACCAATTACCTGTTATGAAAAAATTATTAACTTAACACAGTTAGAGAGGACATATACAAGGGGAGCATGGTAATGTAGTGAGTAACAAAATGCTATGCTGCTTAAAGATGCTAATAACACAAGCAATATGTGGATATGTAGCATCTCAAAGAACCAACCTGGAGGAGAGTTAGCTACAGGTGAACCCACTTGATATCGGAAACTCCGAGATTCATCTTGGTCAAGCTCTTGGTTCAATTGGAGCATCAAACTAAAAGTTGCAAGGAATATGTTTAGTGTATGATGCCAGAAAGCAAGGGCGGCAGATATGGAAGTTATGTATGCACAGCTATCAATGGTAATTTGCCCACCCGCAACATAATGGGAATGAGAATCTCAGCTCTTATAAAAAAAACCTTTATCTTTTGGTTGATTTGGTGAAACTCATTTTATAGATGCCTACTACCAGTCAATAATAACAAATTTCAAAACAGTCTTGCCAGTATTTAAGCTGCCATACTTGGTAGCAAAGAGATATAGGCCAACCATATCATCTGTGCAACTATATTCAACAGTTATCTCAATGGTTGTCTTATATTTACACCATGCACAAAAATCATCCAGCAAGACATGATTATCATAAAGATAAAGAGAAAACAAAACAAAGGCAACAAGAACAATATTAATGTACGCACTTTCTTCTAGCTCCTCCAGGCCGACTAGGTTCAAGCTTTATGCGTTTACCAGCTATGTCACTCCTGTTCAATGATTTAAGAGCTGCTTCTGCAGCTCTGACATCATAAAATTCAATAAACTTGTGATGCCTCTTGTGAGGAGTTTCCCTTATCTGCAGAAACATTGATAAGTAATCTTAAGTCTAAAAAATACAACAGATGCACACACGTCACTGGGATTCAAAGCAAGAAAAGGTAAAATAATCACCTCTTTGACCTCTCCATAAGCCCCAAATATTTGGCGGAGGTCTTCATTTGACACGGATGGATCCAGATTGAAAACTACCAATGTTCCTTGGTTTATATCCTTGTCTGATGGATTATCCTGGGAGGTGAAAGAAAAGAAAGCCAAGAGATTATAATGTCTAGGCATTCAATTAAGGAAACCAATAAACCAAAGCAACTATGAAAGGTGAAAATAACCTTTGGTATTGAGAAGTGAATATCTAGTTTCCTGCGCCGCAGAGGTTTGTTTTGTAATGCTCGCATAGCTGTTCGAGCGGCACGGATGTCATAATAGGATATCATTACAAAACCCCGATGTTTGCATGCAGTATATAGGGTTCTGATATCCCCATAAAGCTGAATAAAAATTGAAACGCAATTAATCATTTGTCTTGTTACAAATGGATTTCTTCTAAACAAACATCTGCAGATTATCCAGGCTATAGTGAAGAATTATGAGCACCTTAAGTTGTAATTATATTCAGGGAGCATATGTAGAATACTAAAATATCAAAGCAAAAAGTTTACACTGGCTTTCTAGTTTGCATTACCTCAAAAAGAGCTCTCAGCTCCGAGTCCTCCACATTACTGTTAATATTACGAACAAATAATGTTCGAGAAGGATGCTCTCCATATGGATGTTCTCCAGCAACAGTTCCCACACCATTAGGAAAAGAATAATGAGGCAATCCATTACCAACACTACCATCAGCAAAGCTTAACTTAGAAATACCCCCAGAGAGACTTTCCTGTGGATCAGTTTCGAGTTCCATACCTCCACCACTACCAAACAGATCATACTCTTCCAAGTCCTCAAGGGATCCAGGCAAACCACTAAGGTCGAAATCATCCATTATACCAGCTAAAAGCTCCTCCTCATCATCAGGAAGCACGGGTCCAATAGCATGAGTATCACCGTCTTCAAGTGAACCATCTCCCTCGGCATCTTGATGGAGCTTCTTAAATTCAGATGAGATGTCATCAACAGATTGATAACCATTTTCAGTTTCATTCAAGTTCACTGTAGATGAATAAAGCCAAATCAAGATTTAAGTACAAATGGAGTAAAAATGGAGCATACAAATGAAACAACAGTTGGGAAAAAATAATCATACATTTTTCATGCGGAAGTACAGGTAATGAGCTAGAAAAGAGGCTAGCATCAGATGAAGCATGGTAGGAATCAGATCCAGACAAAGCATCCCACGCACCATTCCCCAATTTTCCAGGTATTTTTATAGCTGGAATCTTGGAAGGGCCTATTGGTGATAAAAGGGTTATAGTTAATTCAAATTTCAATATAGTAACAAGTCAGTGAAGAAAAAGTAAAAATTTAAGAGAATTACCAAAAGAAGAAGGATCAAAAGCCTGCCTCATTGCATCACCCTTCTGCCTCATTTACAAAGACAGCAATAAATTGAGTTATTATCATTTTATAATAGGCAAATAAATTATTTAAAAGATATACCAGCAATCGTAGAACTTAGAGAATGCAAATTACACAGGAATTAAGAACAATTTTGAAAAATGTACAACTTCAACATGTAGAAGATTTGGATGTCCACTAGATTTGGAAAAAACAAAAGGCAAGGTTTTGGTTAAACTTGAAACCTCTAATGCACCAATACTTTAATTTGTGTCTAATTCGTATCCATATCAGATACTCTAGGATACTTTAATTTGTGTCAGACTATAACTTGTAATTTTTTATTTTGACAATGCCTAAGAATGTAATTTTAATTTGGACCCGCACAATTGCAATTATACATTTATTATGTTTTAAGAAATTTTATACATTTTTAAACATGTATCTGTCATGTCTTGTATACTGTTATTTTCAAAATAAGAGTATCATCATATCCGATAGTATCCATGCATCACAGCTTGAAACCCATGACAAGATTTCAAAGAGAAAAAAAATTAAAGCATCCGATGCAGGAGACAGTAAAAGTGTCCCTGTTGCAAGTGCAGACAAATAAGTTAGTATCAAACCAATAACACAAGTTACCGACAGAGCAAACCCATGTGCAAAAGCCAGTTCTTTCCAAGGGTTACACTCTTTTCAACAGATTCTATTCATTACCAGAGAAACATCACAATCGACTTCAAGCATGTCCAGACAAAAAGGAAACTTGTTATGGGACTCCATGAATATAAGGTACCAAGATAAAGATTAAGCTCCCCAGATATTCCCCAACCATAATCGGTAAAAAGAGACAAACTAAAAAAGAAAGACACCAACTTTCCCACAAATTCTCAGCATCCAAAGCAGAAGCAGCTTCAAGTTAATCCATCCAACGAAGAGCCAAGAAAGTGACTGTCACAAAGAGACCAAATTGAAAACCCCCTTTTAGTCCGAAGACCGTGATAACAACCCAAAGCAGAACGAAAAGAGCATAAAATACTAATGGTTACGATCGACCAAAGAAAGTTATCAACTTCTCATCATAGTTACAAAAACCAACCCCCGTTTCTCATGACCGATTGCCACAACCACCCTTCAACCCAAGACCACAAATTTGAAAGCACTTCAAGGTTTCAGCAACATCGCACTACAGAGAAATCATAACCGAAACCCCACAATCCCCATAACCGCCGCACTCAAAGCAAATTTCCACTCGAAAACTGGGGTCATCAATTCGATCAACCCCAGAAGGAAAAAGTTAAAGAATCAAATTTTAACATTAGAATATCCATAAACAGTGAATCAAGAGAAAACCCACAAAATACCTGAAAAGGGGCCAGAAAACCCTAGAGCTTGAAGGGAAGGAGAGAAAAGGGAGGGGCTTCAGGGACAGCAATTCGGTCCTTCGGCACCTAAAACCAAATGGGTACGCAACAAATTGAAGAGAAACGTGTTGCAATCAAACGAGTGAAGAAAACAAGAGTGTGTATGTGTGTGCAATGTCTGTGATGGATACAGAATGGGGAATCTTTAGAGAGAAGGAGAGAAGGGTGCAGAGCAAGAGCGTGGTGATGATTGGCCCAGACCCCAGAGAGTGAAAAGGAGCAGAAAATGATTGAGACAAAGAAGAGAGAGAAAATTGGCTTCAATGGTTTGGAACTTTGAGAAGGTGGAGGATTCAACTGTATTTAAAGGTCATTTGGTGTCCATAAAACAATGTCTTTTTTTTTTCTTTGCATTTATTAAACTAAAAACTTGCCTAAAACAAATGTTTAATAATTTATCAGAAGAGGATAATGATAGCTACAAGGTAGTTTAATGTAGCAATGAACCATTGAACCCTACTTTCAACTAATTTCACTTGTCCAAAAGATAAGAACCCTGTTAAGTACATCTTAATTTAATTTATTTTTCAAAAAAAAATATCCATTTTCTCTGATGCATGCACATAAGAATAAGTTAAATCATATTAAATAACTTTAAATCCTTAGAAGCCAATATTAAATATTTTTTTTTATTTTATGATGACTGTTTTTAGTTTCTTAACATATTCGCCTTAGTCAAAAATAAATACACTTTATGATAAATTAATCCAAGCATGTCTGTGAAATTATTTCTGCATGATTTCAGGTTCAGTTCTGTAGCACAAGTATTTTATAGGCATTTGACCATACTTCAATGCATTGAAAAACCACTATTAATAAAATAATTATGAGTAATTTGATTTATAAATTGTGTGTTAAGGTGAATTTTCCACATCAATAATGATTTGAATGTTGACTACCAAGGAAAAAGGTTGTCTCTGAAGTTTAAGTTATTTAAAACAATTATTCTAAAAAAGTTTAATATTAAATATGTTATGAAATTGATTGAATTTTAGAAATAAAAATCATTTAATAAACCTATCATCCCGTTGAGAGCTTGATTGATGGAAGAGAAAAAAAATTTCTTTTTTTTTTCAATCAACTAATTGATTATTCGAATGTTCCTTTCAACAGAAGACATTTTGAGCCTATTGAAATTGGTTTTGTTCCACCATTTAAGGTCTTCTAACATCGAAGTACAAAAACATCTTCAAATAAGATAAAATAAAAATTAGCACCAAAATAGGAGTTAAATGAAATGAAATAAAAAAAAGTTAGGTTCTAGATGAGAAGTTAAATACAGTTTTTAAAATGTTTTGGGAATTTTTTTCAATGAGTTCTTAATTAAACGTTTTAAGAAGAATTTTTAATGATATGAAAATAGTTCATAATTTTTTAAAAACATATATGTATATGAACAATAGACTTAGTAGTGTAACATTTTGTATTTTATACCATTTCATTTCAATTCGATTACTTATATAGTTTTCATTTACAGGTTTTTTAATTAAACTAATTTAAAGCATTCTTATATCGTTATTTTTAGCTCACTAAAGTACAAAAGTTCTTTTTTTATTATTTTTGTATATCCTTTGGATAAAAAATAAGTATTCTTTTAATAATTAAGTTTCGTGATTTGAGTACACAACATGATTTTTATTATAAACAAAAATTGTTTAAGAATATTATAAGAAAATTCTTATAAAGAGAATATAAATTATTTTAACACTTATTTTTCAAGAGAATAACTTTATACGATTAAATATTTATAAATAATGTTGATTCTCCCAAAATGGTTTAGTAAATGATTGATCAAATTTTATAATCTTTATGATTTAGACTGAAATAAAACAATTTTCTTTCACATACATATAAATAGGTATTACGAAGATGTGGGATCTCCAACACACCCCTCGATAGCGGGTGGCACGGTAGGCCCAACAAATACTCGCTAGGATAGGCTCGAAATGGCTCTGATACCATATTACGAAGTGGACTTTAAGCCTAACTCAACCCCATAAAACCGGCTCATAGGGTTGAGGTTTGCACCCACTT
>Ga0123342_1002316_pt1 | contig 31666 bp, 15 predicted proteins | sample Turbeawhitnodule_FD_89960 | JGI IMG/M metagenome (GOLD analysis project Ga0123342, IMG submission 89960) | Root nodule microbial communities of legume samples collected from Mexico - Turtle bean Mexico white nodule | ecosystem: Host-associated > Plants > Roots > Nodule | place: Mexico: Nepantla... | reverse complement strand
AGGAGCAATAAAAGAGAGAGCCAAAAGCAAGAACCGTGAATACAGAGAAGCTTAGAGGAAGAGTGAAGAGAAGCTTTGAGAGAGAGAAAGAAGGTTTCATTAATTGATTAATGAAAAAGTGTAGAGTACAAGGGTTATACAGAAAAAAAACAATATAGGCACACGTAAGAGCCCAAAGACCCACAAGGGCCCAAAAACAGAAAACCAGCAAAAAAGAAATGGTTGCAGTAACAGAAATAAACTCTAAAACAAATACAATAACAGAAAGATATTTTAACAGCTTCAAGTATTCATTATGACGAGATCGATTAGATACATCAAATGGATCCATTGGTTGCTGTTGTATGATCCTTCATGGAAAAAAAATGTGAACAACATGTAAGGGTCAAAGATCAATAACCATGCAGCAATGAAAAGGGTGAAGAGAATCAATCACATGAATGAAAATAGTTAGGAACAGTCACATGTAGAAAATAATCACTTTATTAGAAAACTGGTTTTGCAACATTTGTGTTGGGTATGATTTCAGTGTAGAACATTATTTTTACTATGATGATGAATCATCACCTCGGTGGTGTTTGTGCCGCAGCCTTCTTTGAAATCTTTTGGCGTTTATTGGGAGAATGGTGGGGTCCGGTCACTGTCTTTGGAGCACTTGTGAAACCAAAAAAGAAGAACAAGAACGACCAAAAAAGAAGAACAAGAACGATCAAAAAATGAAAAAAGAATCAACAATGAGTTTCAAGATTACAATGTATGTGAACAGGAGAAAAATAAACAGTACGGTAACAGTAAGATAGAGATGGAAAATTTATAGAGAAAAGAGAGGAGAAATGGGGTTTGAAGGAAAAAGTTTTGTTGAATAAGTGAAAAGAGGATTGACTTAATTATGTTTACAATTATTTTATAATTCAAAATTTAAAATTTAAAATTCAAAATTTAAAATTTAAAATTCAATATTCAAAATTCTATATTCAAAATTCAAAATTTAGTTTTTAAAAATAAAGAAGTCACAAAATGATAAATATCTTCTCTCATATATTTTTAAAATAATAAAATAAAATATAAGGATAAGGATAAAATTGGAATAAAATAAAAGTTAAAAGGGAAATTCCATTTATATATAAGTATAGATAGATATAGATAATATGTATATTATTATTATATGTGTATTCTATCTTTTAAATATCAAATATCATTAAGTAAAAATAAGATAGAAACATTTTCTTGCATCATCTATGAGTTTCAACATACAATTTTAATAATTAAATTACATTAAAAAATATGTTAAACAAATTTAAATAATAATATTAAAACAATTACGTCATATGTTTTATTCTTAAGACTGGTAAATTACTAATTTTGATTTGTTGTTACTAATATAAAACTAAAAAAAGAGTAATATAAAAATAAAAAATAAGATGAGAAACTTCGACAACAAACCCTAAGAAAATATTTATTTTCTAATCTTTTTTCTCTTCTTTGCGAGAATCTCGTCGAACACATACGCATCCATCTCCTCCAACGAAGCTCGCATCAATAATGACATCAAGATAACTCTATACCTATTTAAAAATCTGAATGTTCTATATTCAAGTAACAATTTTGGATATTATGTTGCCCACATCAATAATGACATCAAGATAACTCTGTACCTATTTAAAAATCTGAATGTTCTATATTCAAGTAACAATTTGGGATATTATGTTTCTCTATCTTCTTCCTCTTTCACCTTCACTGTATGAAAATGAGTAAAAGAAATAAAAACGATGAACATTAACAGTTAAACAATCAAAAAAGTAAAACTTACTTACATAGACTAACGTGAGTGCTCTTCTTTTGGGTTTTATCTTGAAGAATGAATTTTTTTTATCTCATGGAAGTGAGATAAACAAAGGGGTGGAAAGATAATAAAAATGGGCAGAGAGAAAAACAAGAAAGTGAGTTATAAGGAGTGTGTTGTGCTTAGAAGTGTATGTTGGGATGGAGAAAGAAATGTGTGGAATGAAAGAGTATGTGAGATATAGAGAGCATGAGAGTCATGTTATTGGGTTTCAAGAGATTTGAGGAATAAGAGAGATAAAGTGAGAAAGAGAAAATCCCAAAAATTCAAATTGAAAAGCATTTGTCAGTAAAAATTGAGGAAATGGATTATTTCAAAAAATTAAAATCAAAACTTACTCTACATTCAAAACTGCCCTATGATAACGGTTTTAATATTTACAAAATTACAAAAATAACTAAAACAAAATCTATACCTATATAAAGGGGATTCTTCTCTTTAACTGCCATTTTATTTTATTCCAATTTTATTTTATTATTTTAAAAATATATGAGAGGAGATATTTGTAATTTTGTGAACAGTTTTAATTTTATATCTCAAAAGGATAACAAAAGAGATAACACTATTTTTAAATACAAAATTAAACATTTGCAAAGTGAGGTTTGCTGAGGAGCATTGATCAATTGCATCTTTTTCTCCCGTTCATCTTCACTTTCATCCCATCAAAACATCTTTTTTCGTTTTTTATTTTCATATTCAAAATTCATCAAAATATGAGAAGTCGTAGTTTCCTTCCAGAACCGCAAAACCAATCAGTAAGTGTTGTTTTTTAATTATAAAGTAGAAGATGAAAATGCAATGTCTGAATTTACTTTTCTTTTTTATTCATTTATGCATGTCTTTGGCTTTGTATGATGACAATATTGTTATTATTGTACTGACACAAATAACATCATCAAATACACCAAGAGAACAATTTAATCAAACTTATAACAAAACTATTAAAGAAAACAACAACAAAAACAGAATAGTAGGATTTTGTTCACTAAATAAAAAATTGAAAGGAAAAAAAGTACCAAATAAAAGTGCGTTGGTGGGAGTGAGAGGGGTTAGTCTATGAGAAAGAAAGGGGTTAGGGAGAAAAGGGGAGGCGCGTTAATTTATGAGCGAAAGGAGTGAGAAAATGGATCAGGAGAGGGGAGAACAAACAAGCAAAACGCTAACATTTTTGTGATTTGATTGGGAGGGTTAAGAATAAAGGGGTGGTGGTGATGGAGGACATGGAGGGGAAGTGGTTGACAGTGGTGGTAAATGATAAGAACGATTTGTCTAAGTCTGAGTCCAAGGCAAAGAAAAGATAAACATATTTCATTATATTTTCTTCTTTTGTATATAATATTTTTCATGATTAATGTTGATTGGATGAATTTTTGGTTTATTGCTTAATGGTGTCACATGTGTTGTAATGATAAAAATAAAAAATATTAATACACAGGCGTTTTCCTGTTAGTATTGATATAAAGATAAAATTAAAAAAAAAATTGAAACCGGAAGGAATTTTATTTATTTTTTAATTTAATTTTGGAATAATTAAAAAAAAATCATAATGTAATGTTGTGTTAAAATTTCAAACACAGTGACAACAATTTCTAAATGGAATCCCTCATATTGAAAACCAACTACCGCTGCATCACCGCTCTGCAACAGTTCTACACCGGTGGCCCATTCGTCGTCAAACTCCTTCATCGCCTATGCCTACGGGGAGTCAATAAAAATCGTCGACTCCATCACCACCGCCATCTGTTCCACCCTTGATGCTGACTCCGAGTTCGTCACCGCCATGGCACTCAGCCTTCACAACTGCACCCCTTTCGAAATTTTATTAAATGAACAAAATTTTACGATTTTTTTTTCTTTAATAGTTTTGTTATAAGTTTGATTAAATTATTATCTTCATGTGTTTTATCGCGTTATTTGTGTCAGCACAATAATAACAATATTATCATCATATATGCGCATAAATGAATAAAAAAGAAAAGTAAATTTAGACATTGCATTTTCATCTTCTACTTTATAATTGAAAAAAGTACTTACTGGTTGGTTTCGTGGTTATGGAACGAAACTACGACTTCTCATATTTTGAATTTTGAATATGAAAATAGAAAATTAAAAAGACGGAAGAAAAAGATGCAATTGTGCAATGTTTAGTTTTAAATTTAAAAATAGTGTTATCTCTTCAGATATAAAATTAAAATTGCTCACAAAATGACAAATATTTCCTCTCATATATAAAATATAAATATAAATATAAGGATAAAATTTGAATAAAATAAAATGACAGTTAAGAGATGGATCTCCTTTATATATAGGTACTAAGATTTCTGAGTTTTATGGATATACCTAGTGAAAGTATTGAGACAATTTAATTATAAACATTTATAAGTAATTCAAAAGATGAGAAAGAAATTGTCTTAGAAACATGTGAGATAACTTAACTAGTATGCAAGGACTAGCATACCAACATAGGGGAACCTTTTTGCTATTTTTATGACCATTGTTAGTAAATCTAGGATTATGACTCTTCTTTTACCCCTTGAGATTTTATTAATGTTGAACTCGTAGCTCCCTTATAACTACACCTTGATAGTTAGACATTTGTCTGAGCATTTCACCTACTTTGTACAAATTATGAGATAATCTTGACTACAAATATGTTTTTCCACTTCTTCATCCTCAATGTGAGATGCAACTGTAAATTGAACTTTTTTCATGTGTTTAGTTAGTCTCTAGATCAAAGATTCACCAAAAGGACCTATTGATAATCCTTTCAAGAAGGTATCTACAAACATCATCTTATTTAGTCGGTTGATAACTACTATAAAAAGGTGTTTATACTATGGTTTTTAAAGTTGTTAGACGACAATTCTAAAACTATAATCTATGCATATGTCCTTTAAAGTAATTCAGTATAGACAACAACTCAAGTTGTCGTCTATATTTTTCATATAGGCGACGATTATTGTCTAAACTATCATCTATTTATACCTCATAGGCGATTGTTCCTTAACCAATTATCGCCTAACTAATAATTTAAGTAACAACTTAACTAATAATGTAACTAATACTTTAAATAATAATCTAACTAATTAATCAAAGAAATTTTTTTATAATTAAACTACAAATCTAACAAATAATTTTTATTTTTATTTTTATTATAAAAGTTTTAATAATTTAAATAATCACCTAACTAATAATCTACATAATAATGTAAATAATAATCTAACTAATTAATAATTATATTATTTACAATTAAACTACTCATCTGACTACTAAATTCATTACAAGTAATAATTACAAATAAAAATAATTTATAAAAATCCTAAAACTAATAACTTGGTAAGGGAGGTGTAAGGGTTGTGGAGGAACTACAAATAAGTTTTAAAGAGCTTCAAAGGTGACTTAGGGTTGTGGAGGCGAGGACCATAGACCTTAGAAATAGGATCTACTTGTTCTATCAGTGAAAATGGAGAAAACTGAATGAACAAACCATATTAAGCATAAAAACTTACAGCAACACAACAAGGAGCAAACATAAGTACCAATGAGAGCAATACGGAGGACAGTGAAATGCAAAGAAGAAAACAATAACCATTACAAAGAAAATCATTAAATATTAAATACAAACCAATTTATTGACTAATTATTTTTTGTCTCTAAGATTAATTTATATTTAATGATTTTCTTGTAGTGAACGAAAAAAAAAATGTGAAGGAGAATATTGTTGCAAATTGCAAATAAATAAGCATATAAAACAATAATTATTAGGTTATAATTGTCGTCTATACTCACCTAATGGGAATATTCAAGTGGCCAGATTCTTTCTAAAATTGTCACCTATTTGCATAAAATAAACTACAATTATTTAATACAACTGTTGTCTATACCTTCCATTTTCAAATAGGTGATGATTGTCATCTATTTATTATCTTTATTCACAAAATTATCATCATATTTTATTAGACGACGGACTCATCTCAATTGGCATTTATATATGTCGTCATACACATTTTCTGCACTAGTGGATCTTTGTAGTGACAAGAAAAAAACTTTCTCGAGTATTTTTTCACTGACTTCAAACTCCATCGTTTGACATGAAAATTGTCATGAAACTTAGACAACTTAAACATGCTACTCCAAACAACACGGAGTAGTCATCAAAAGACCTCACTACTTCATCTAGTAGACTGTTCATCATGTTGGGAATTCATTATCGATACTCGTCAAAAAATGTCATTGGTTCCTAAAAAAGATCCTTGAATTTTGCATGAGGACCAATGCTTAATGATAATCCAAATAAGTAATAACATGACTCTTCCCATTACTAAATATATGGTTAGTCATACTTGATAACAAAGAGATCAAATGGCACATTAATCAAATACCTAAGTTTTAAAATTAATAACTTAATCGCAAAATCGATAAATTAATATAGTATTATTCAAATAAATTATATAACCAATTGTGAGAGAAATAAAATAAAAACCCAGTTAAAATTTTGAAAAATTCAACTAAAAATCCAATAAAAAAAACCACGAAGGACTAGTAAAATAATATTAAAATCTTACGAAGTGATATTCTATTCTTATTTTTTAATCAAAAAATATTATGTGTTTGAAAATGATTTTATGTAGTAGTTAATTAATATTTTTATTTTATTAACGATATTTGATTACAGTTCAATTATAATAGAACTTTTGAATCTTAAATGATCACGTATATATTAACTGGTATATTTTCAAATATATAGATTGAGTGTTTCTGAAATTTGAGGAAGAAAATAATTTTATTTTCAACATTTCCATAAAAGAGTTACCTAAATCTGTTTCAGTAAGAACAAGACAATTAGATCAAAGCATACACTTACAGCTATTAATATGTCATTTTCTTTGTCCAATTTCTCTTCTATAAAAATAAAATTATGTATTCGGTTTATCCAAATAAAATTTGAAATTGGAATTAGATATAAGGTGAAAACACAATTAAAAGAAAAAGATGATTTATTTTTTGATATAATTGAGGAAGTAGAATGATTGATGATGTTTGAATTAAGGAATTAAGTACCACAAAAAGAAAGAGAAGCCCTCATTCGTTGGTGTTTGTAAGAGCATATAAATACCATACTCCTCTTCTCTCCTTTTCCACATCACATACACAACGCCCACAGATCCATCATTTCATCCTCTCTTCTCTTCAATCCAATGGCCGATCAACTCACCGACGAGCAGATCTCCGAGTTCAAGGAAGCCTTCAGCCTCTTCGACAAGGACGGCGATGGTCTCTTTTCGCAGATCCCTGTTTTTTTCTCTCTCGCTTAGATTAGATCTCATTTCAATCTCTTTTTTTTTTTCTAACCCTTTTAATTCTTTTCATAAATTTCTAGTTTTTTCCTCTCTGGGTTGCTTCCCCTTTGGTTTTTCGCGGCTTGATTTATGTGGGTGTGGGAGTGAATTGGATTTGCGTTCTCGTTGAAATTTCCCCCCTTTTTCCCGTTTTGTCCTTTGCTAATATTGCATGTGATGTGATTGATTGTCTTTGGTGTTCTGAGATTTTGGGGTTGGTTGGAAGGGATGTTTTCGGTCGTGTTTGACTTGAGATTTGGTTTCTGGGTGTTTGATTTCTCTGAAGGAATTGCTTGTGTAGATGTGACATTTGGTGCTGCATGTTTGGATTTGTAAATAAAACAACATAGGATGGGAAAAAGTTAACATCCACCCCCATTTTAGGTGGATTTATAGGATATTGTAAGAGATAGAGAAGGAAAGTGATTGGTGTGATGAGTGATCTAACAAGAAAGAAAGATATGTGAGAATGTGTGTTTATAATTGTTCATTCAGGATTGACCCCTTTATTATTAATTTTAGTTAATTTCGGTCACTTTTATTTGATTTTGAACATGTATCCGAGAATCAAATAGCAATTGGGTGGTACGTGGATCTCTGATAAAGGATTGGAAACTGGGATTTATGATTGATTAAGTGTCGACGCTCTTCTTGATTACCATTGTTGAGTTGTGTGTGGTTATAATGGAAGGAATGGATCCTTTTACCCCCCCATTGTACTTGTTTTATGATAAATTGACCTGGACAATTATGACCTACACCCTCCAAGTGCACATTCTTGCCACGAGTGTTGATGTGTGTTTTGAAACTTTTGAACAAAACTGGGGATTGTAATTTGAGCCTAAAGGCAAAATTTTCGATCTGAGTGTTCATCATATAGCATGTTTGGTTGCACATTGTTTATGTGTTTTTCCATGTTCAACCAGAAAGGTAATTGTTATAGTTGTACTGCTTTTGGGCTAAATTAACGAGATTTATTTCTTTGTGATGAGTTTCTGAACATGCACTGAATTCTTTGTGTTTAACGTTGGGATAACGCAGTAGTTTGTTGTGAGGCTGAATCTGTTGTTTGTGTTCAACTTTTTCCTGTTCAAATGATTCAGGTTGTATTACAACCAAGGAACTTGGAACCGTGATGAGGTCACTTGGGCAAAACCCAACTGAGGCTGAGCTGCAGGACATGATAAACGAGGTTGATGCTGATGGGAATGGTACCATTGATTTCCCAGAATTCCTGAACCTCATGGCGCGCAAGATGAAAGACACTGATTCGGAGGAGGAGCTGAAGGAGGCCTTCCGCGTGTTTGACAAGGATCAGAACGGTTTCATCTCTGCTGCAGAGCTCCGCCATGTGATGACCAATCTCGGCGAGAAGCTGACCGACGAGGAGGTTGACGAGATGATTCGCGAGGCAGATGTTGACGGTGACGGGCAGATCAACTATGAGGAGTTTGTCAAAGTCATGATGGCCAAGTGAGGACCAACCAACCATAACAAAAAAATTTGAAAAGCACATGAACAGAAAAAGGACAGGGCAGATAAGTTTTGATGAGAATTCTATTTTCATTAGGACAATCTTCATTTGGGGTCATTAGTTTTTGTTGGTCGGGTTTGTTTGCTCTTATTTAATTGGTATTGCTCATTAGTATTTCTACTTCTACTTGTGTGCTATGTCCCTTGTTTTAGTAGCTTCACCATGCATTTGTACTTCACTTGTCATCTTTTTTTGGGTTACTACTATGAACCTCGAACAATTGGTTGCAATTTGTGCTTTTACATGTGAGTGACTTATACTGTTAATACCATCCTTATGCTACATGATTGTCTGTGATATAATTTTGCATTTCTCGACTTTACTCCAACAATGATGCAATGCAAAGCTAGTGAAGAAACACTTTTTTTCATACATATTCTCATGTGAAAAATATCATCTTCATTAGATGATGTTTCGCCCCTTTTCTTTCTCCCAAGCTCATAATGCAGACGTCAAACTAATGTACACATAAAATACAAACGTCAAACAGATACTCGTTCCTAGGAACCCAAACAGATGACAAAAATCTTGCGTAATTTGCTCTATATTATAACTGAATTCAAGCTCACCAAACCCAAAAATGTTTCCTTAGCAAAACAATAATAAGAAAGTTAAGACAATGGAAGATTATTACATTATTTGTTGTTGGATTAAATGGTTGTTGGTGGGACATTGGTGCCGCGCAGTTGAACCTGAGGAGGAAAGATTTTCCCTTACTGATGGCAAGAGATTATTAATTTATTTCAGAATGAGGCATTCTCTTCGCAGAAGAAAATCCAAATCCAAATCCAAACCCAAATTCGTTGTGAAAGCACAAGCAAAGTCAAAATCCTTGCGCCAAATGTTAACTTCCTGTGGCGGGAACTGCTGCTTTTGAAGACACAAACCACCATGCTGCTTTTGCAAAAGACTGGTTTGGTTCATGCCTTGGGTAGAGACTCAAGGAAGTAAGAGATGAATCTCAAACGATTGTGATGTGATAAAGAAAAACAAAAGCAAAAAGAGATATATATGTACATGGGTGAAACCACAGTTTTGTGTGATTAATCAATCACACTACTCATTTACATATATACATATAAACTTCTCTTAGCACAAATTACTCATTGTTAGTATTTTTCCTAATTCAGGAAGATTCATCACTGATGACATCCTTAAAAAATAAAAACAATGTTTACTACATATCATAAATACTACCATCACACCATGTGTTGTGGCCTCTTCATTTTTTTCATCTTCTCTGTTTCAATTTTGCTTCTTTCACGCCATGCACTGTCTTTTAGGCCAACTTTCAAATACAGCAATAATGTCTTCAAGTTAATCACCAAAATAGAACAATAATTTCTTCAAATCTTTCTATTATTCAGGACCAACCCATAGAAAGTTAAAGGTATCCAATAACCCACTTTAGATAACTTGTGCATCCAAAATATATATATATATATATATATTTATATAGATTTTGTACCTTTTTTAGAATAAAAATATATCAACTTAAATCAATTTTACAAATATTATATAAGTAGTTGTGAATAGTGTCATTGAGTGGAACCACTGTTGAGAAATAAAAAATAAGAAGGGTGATATTTGTTTAAGTTTTAAGCGAACTGTTCAACTTTTCTCCTCTTCTTCACATATTTTCTAGCACGTTTTTTTTTATATTTTTCTTATTGTTGAAATGTATTAAAATTACAATGGTGTTCATTAAATGATTAATGAGATCTATTGATAAATTTTAATTAATAATAAAACATTATATTCGATATTTTAATCCATTATTAAATGTTCTAACACAACCATAAAGAACAATTCTTTAAAGAACTTGTTAGCAGTTATCCTTAAGTTCATGTCTAATAATATGAAGAACAGAGGTTATAAATTCAGGGGAGTAAATTTTAAATAAAGATTATATGTTTGATTTTAAAATAAAAAAATGGAGAATCTTATGAAAAGTTTAATAAATATACCCTCAAACTGTAACAATCAATCAAAATCTATATTTATTTGAAATTTTAAGATTATTACGAGAAAACTCAACAGTCTTGTAATATTATATAATAATTGGGGATTGAATAAGAGTGTAAAAATATTATATTAATAATGCATATAATATACTTTTAGTTTTTTTATTATTTCAAGTAGAGATGACAAAATTGATTTAACACATTCATCTATTTGACTGGCTCAGTGCTTCTCCTTCCCTCAGTCAAAATTAACGTATTTCTTTCTGCACCCCCATCATTCTTCTTACTGCAGTTGTCAAAAATGTGAAATGATGAAAATGATCCTGAGAGTTTTTTCTCTCTTTGGGAATGCCTATTCCAAGAAACAATTTTACATTACACAACAGACTGTTTCTTCCTGCACCTCTCCATATGGTCTTTTCTCACTTCCATAAATTTTCGTATTTTTAAAAATATCTTTCAGTAATATTTTGGATTATATAATCTGGAAGTCTTCTTTCAAATTTCTAATTAGTTTCCAGATTATGTAATCCAGAAGTTTTTTTCATATGCATGATTAGTTTATAGATTATATAATCTGGAAGCCACTTTATGGAAGTGGTACAAAAAAGATAAAAATGTATTTTCATATTTTGTATAGAATGGTAGGAGAACATGTGGAGGTGCAGGAAAAAACAGTCTGCAAAGCACCATTCTGGAATGATTTTTTTGCCATTCCAGAAAACAACTTTCCATTTTGGAACCCTAAGAATGTGTTTTTTACTTACGAATTTTTAATTTAGAATTCATTTTCTCTTTCCAAAATACCAATTCCAGAATCCAATTTTTGAAAGCACTCACATCACCATAACCCACATACTTCCATAAAATAAAATGCGAAGAATAATTTTGGGATTTAAAAAACGATGGGGTGCAGGAAGAAGAAGGATAGGGGTGTAAAAAGAAATACCCTCAAAATTATTGTGGCAATCAATTTCTAATGCGGCATGGCTCCATCAGCAATTACTTTTTTTTCACCCTTTGGTTTCTTCCCTATCTATATCTATATGAGCTGTTAAAAAGTATAAAATGTTCCTATTTTAATTTTTTAAGTTATAAAATTTGAAAATATATTCATAATTACACAATCTCAAATATATTTTTAATTAGAAATAGATTTTAAATTACGTAATTTAAAAATTTATTATGAATATATAATCCAAAATAACGTAATTTAGTCTGGAAATCTTTAAATTAAGTATGTAATTCAAAATATATTTAGACTATATAATCTATAATATATTTTTAAACTATGTAATCTATAATTAATTTTCAAATTATACCATTCATAATACATTTTCAATTTTTATAATCTGAAAATACATTTTAAACTATATTATATATTTGTAATATATTTCTACTTTTTAGATTACATAATTTAAAAATATATTTTTGAATTATGTATGCTAAAAATTTATTCCAAATTGTGCAGTCCAATTATTTTAAAAATTATGTAATATAAACTATATTTTAAATTCATAAATATATTTTTAATTATACAATTTAGAATATATTTTTTAATTAAAATTTAAAATAATTTTTTAAATTATATAATCTAGAGTATTTTAACAATAAATAATTTCTATTTTTGCAAAATTTATGAAAAATAAGATATCCCGCTTCATTTGACCTCTCTCCACCCATTGTTATCCTTGTTACAATTCAAGAGAGGGCAATTGCTTCCTGCACCCGATCAATTGTGACTAGCACCCGACGAACTTTTTAAAATCCCATTATGCCCTTATCTTGCGCAGAACAGCAACAACACTACGGAAAAAATTATCCGCAAGTCAAATGCCTCTTGCGGATAAAAATATCCAAAGGTCATTCTTCCACAACTGTGGATAAAAAAATTTGGAAGCCAAGTGCCCAACTGCGGATAAAAGTATCCGGAATGAATAGTAAACTACGGATAAAAAAGTGCGGAACTCAATAATGAATTACAGATAAAAATATCCAGTAGGCATGACAGAGTACCTTTCTCCGACGATGGTTCCTTCTCCAACTTCAGAAGCTGACGGTGGCGGCTGCTGCTCTGCCTGCGATGATGAAGCTTACTGATGGTGCAGGAAACCAAGGGAGACAACGGTGGATGTTGCTGCTCTGCCTGCGATGATGCGGCTGCTGCTGCTTCAGGCACAAATGAACAAGAAGAAGAAGAATAGGGTTGGGTGCATGAGATTGAGTGCCTATCACATTTTAAGATATTTTCATATTCATTAAGGGTAGATTGGACTTTTCCTATGTATAATTGGGTGCCAGTTAAAAATGATATGGTGCAGGGAGAATCTGCCTCAAGAGAGAGTAACGTCATCTGTTTCAAGTTTTATTTTGGGCAATTACTTCCTTCACCAATCAATTGCTTTCTGCACCCGACAAACTTTTTAAAATCTCATTACGTCCTTGTCTTCTTTATTTTAAAAAACGGTGTAGGGTGCATAGAAATACATTACATATATCATTACCCAGAATTGGGCTTTGTATTCCGGATATACATATTCAGAATAGTTAACTGTGTTCTGGACGTGGGCATGCACAAGTATATGTTTTGACTTATGAATTTCTATATCCAGGAGCTAATTGATATTTTTTTTCGGCATTCTCAATGTATACAGCCTTAGAGGATAAATGTGAACCAAAGAATGGTAAGACGACGCTGCCCGCTGCGTTCAGTGCGAAAACGAAGGTGGCGGTGGCGGTGGCGACTGCTGCGCGAAAACGAAGGGGTGTTGTGATTGGGTGCAGATTTCTCTCTTAACCTAATTTCAATTTCAATAAGAGCATTTTCGTATTTTCGCAGATTTCATTAAGGGTATTTTGGTATTTTTGCAAACATGATTGGGTGCCAATTCAAATTGATTGGATGCAGGGAGAATCAACCTTTATTTTGTCACAAAAAATCACCTAAAGCCCAATTACAAACAAGTTCTATTTTATCACATTCTACATCCCCATCCATGATTTGAAGTGACATCCCAGTGAAGATAGATATATATCCAAAAATAAGGGTTGCACGTTATGTGATTAGACATCATCACATTTAGATAGTGTTATTTATATTAGGGTAATTTTGACGCCTTATGCGACAATTATCTTAGTAGGCCATTTGAGACAATATCAATGTTCTTAAGATACATCTAGTTCACGATATATTCACATTGTTATTTGTCAAAACGTATTTTGTGATAATTTTGGTAAAAGCATATGATTTCTCAACCTCTCTTGCCATTTGAAGAAAGTGCAATTAATGGTTGTTATTGATACTCGATGATTGCACTTTGTCGACCACCTTGTTACGAGTGTGAGACTAATTTTACATTCATCAACATGTACAATCAGATACATGCACTATCAACATGTACAATCAGATTACATACACTAGTTCATACCATTGTTACATCCATATATATGTATTGAGAAATTATCAGTCTCATAATCAAGATGATGATGAAACATGACACGCATCACAACAAGAGTTTGCTTGTTTATTACGTAATTTATTTTTTATATATACTGTTATTTTATCATAATTTTTTTTAATATTTTAAGTATTTAATGTTATTTGAATAAATGTAAGATCGATTAAAAAAGATTGTTAACATCTTACGATGCATAATTGACTGTCTACATGTGTCTGAAAGTACTCAAGCGGGACAAAAACCTAGAATACACTGTAATTAGTCTGTGAACTCACAAATAAGAGGGCCGTCTGCACTAAATGTCCACGTGTTGTAAAATATTGGCAACATGGACATAATGCTTAAAAAGTTTTGTTATGCACTTAAAGGTTTGCATTTTTAAGTTAAAACATATATTGTACATGAACTTTTAAAAATTGATATATAACATTCTAATTGTTTATGACAATCGTGTCCTATCTACTTAATTTATAAGAATATTAGTATTATTGTAATAAAAATAATTTTGTATTAGATTACTTAAAAAAAAATCACAAAAATGTAGATTGTATTATTAATCCAAAATACAAATTTTAAAAAGATACAATAAAATTTCAATTTATATGGAATGCCTGTTCAAATAATGAAATAATGAAGGTGTAGAATGCAATGGCCAGATCACCTAAAGCCTAGTTCAAACCAAAAACCAACGCTATTTCATAAGCGGAACGGAAGTTCATTCTCACTACCGGTACTCTGATCCCCGCAGGTGCAATGAAACAATATAAACTATACTTTAAAAGTAGAATTCTTAAAAATATAAATAAATGTACTCAATGACAATTTTATATTTAAAGAACTTAAAACTTACTTTAGCAAATAAAAGTGAGAAAATAAGATATAAAACTACAAAGAAAAAAAGGAAATAGGAAATCAAAACTTCGAAATATTATGGATTTATAGTCTTAAAAACATAAAAAAATTACTAGTTTTGAAAACATTCCAATAGTGTTATGTTCTTATCATACAATTTTCAGCGTGGTCTTTCAAAAAATAAAAGATTTTCTAAAGCAAAGAGTTGAACATATATGGTTAATGCATTGGACCTGAAGTGGAATCATTTAGACAGGACCTATATTCAATCCATCAAATCATTTTTTCTCCTTTTTGACTTTTTTCTTTAACCATCCACATTTTATCTTCCTGTTTTTTTCTTTCCTCTTTCCAAACACAACAGGGAAAGAAAAATGAATGGTAGAACGTTAGAATTTTTCTTATTTTTGTTGACTACAATGCAAACGAAAAATTATAGCAATACGCTCTAAAGAATACAAGCTGCATGCAACATAACCAACTCTAACTCACGTTTAACGAGGCCAATTTCACGACTTACTGGTGCGGAACGGAGCTTCTATAAATCACGTGCACTTCCAAACTAGACCATAATTTCAGCTATTCTTTTGCTTGTGTACAAATAGTTCGTATATTATAATGCAGAAAACATGACCAGCAACCTACCTACTTGAGTAGCTCTACTAGCATCATGTTTAAGGCACATAATAGTGTTGTTTCAATAATTCTAGAAGGAAAATAAGAAAAAAGTTATTGAAAAATCATAAAGGTTAAATTTATCAATTCGAACAGAAGTCTCGAGCATATCTATATACCGCCTGTCAGGACTATTATTTAAATTTTTCATCTTTACAGACTGAGGCTACCAAAAAAAAACAAAAAGTTTTATATAATTGACAAGCGTCACATATTTACCTCTTGAGTGGTTTGTAAAGGACAACTGTCACGTATTTGGACTGGAATCTGTGAGTCAGTCCCAGGGCAACAACAGACTTTGAGGCCAAATTTTTCTCGATGAAGACGTGATTTAGCACAACATGTTGGGGCTTGGAAGAGGAACCTACGTCAGAGTTCTCCATACCTAGGACAGTAAGATGCAGTTGCGAAGGAACCGACATTGGCTCTTTTGCAAAGTCCTCGTCAGCTGGAAATGCTTGACCATAACTGGATTCGGGGGAGGGTGGCGCTTCAAACTCAGAGACGCCACCAGGGTTTTCTGGAACATAATCCTGCAGAAAAACAATAACATTCAAATCAATTTCTGGAAGAGAAATCAATTTCCCTAAATGGGATAGGGAAGTATTTGTAAAGTTGAATTTTCTTTTCATATTGATAGTCGTCAAGCCAATTTCAAAGTAATGAAAAAGCAAAATCAAGAAACAATTTGCAAGATTTGATTACTCAATTTCCATTCAACACTCCTATTAACTCCCAACCCCTACTAAAGCACAAAATCACATGAAAACTAGCTTTACAAAACTTAAAAGTTGTTCCCATGAACCAATAGTAGAGTGCAAAAACCAGTGTTTCCCCTGTCTATGTTCGACCTTTATCTCCACATGTGGCATGCAGACATGACAAAATAATATAGTATGTGTTACTCTTTCCCTGGCCCACCCACCTTGGCTACATGTCCTGTTCACCCTCATCGTCTAACACAAAACAAAGACCTAGAAGAGTACAAGGAAAAACTTTGGCATCTTTGTATGCCATGTTCATCTTAAAACCCAAGTGAAGCAATCACCTCACACAGAAGAAAAGGACTCCAATGCAGGCATACAATTAAATTTAAAATATACAGGAGAATGAATTTCAAGATGAAAATACGTTCAGAAAATAATATTTTCATCAAGAGAGGAACAAGTAAGGACGATACATACATTAACATCAAGAAGATTGCAGACATGTCCCATCTCATCAGTTACATTAGGAAGGTCTGGAATAAATCTCTCTTCACCATCGACAATGAACCTATAATGATATATACCTGGTGGAAGGACTAATAAGATTGAGTGATCCTTGCCAGCTCGCTGCAGTGCCTTCCTGCAAATAATAAATTTACTGGTACTGATCTAATTGTAGAACGTATACAGTTATGATAACCTTTTTTGTTCAAATATAATCAATCTGCTTGTCACTGACTGACAAAAGAGTGGTTAAATCTCACCTAGAGGTCCAGTTATCCCAAGATCCCTCCACAACCACGATGTTACCACCATAGTTCCATGTAATCATAACAGGGATCCCTTGCTCAGGAGGTTGATTGACAATACCGTGAGGCTCATTCTGCCACATTTGATTGAGAAAAGGAGGGCCATTTCCTCTTTGTAATGGAGGTAAAGGAACCTGAAAACAAAGAAAGTTAATATTTATTTTTTAAGTAATGCCAATTTGCCACTGACGAAACTTACATACTAATTTCCTAACCCAAAAAACAAATTCTTAACTAAGAAAGAAAATGAAATTTCAGTGAGGCATATAGCTATGGTGCAAGTTACTTCATGAACAACTTTAAAAAGTGTTACGTGTCATCCTCACCCTTTATTTTCTTATAGTTTAATGGTTGAAGTGGAGCTACATATCTGAGCACAACAGTAAAAAAATATATAACACAAAGCACAGACGCCTCTCTGACGTGAACAGAACCATTGCCGAAGGATGTCAACTGAGACCACAGAAAGGTGTGCCAGAGTTTTAGAGAGTGGGTTGGCCGGGAAACGCAGCTGAGAGCTCTGGGTCAAATGATCAGTGTCTAAGAGAATACACCTACATCAATGAGCCTTCAGAAGAGGCGAGACTGGGAAAAGGGTCTAATGAAATAAAAGAGGGGGAATCACCAAACGATGCCACTCCACGGAACAAAAATAGAGGGGTTTTAGCCTCATGCAAAAGTGGTTATGACTGCAAATGGCATCAATTAATGCTGCTCTAGACACATCGGGGTTTCACATAGATTCGTTAGTGATGTTAGTAAGGGCAAATAGCTATGGTACATAAAGTGCCATCAATCACTCTGGATTTTGCGTACAAGATATTATATAAAACCAAACTAGTTTGAGAGAGTAATCATCTTGCTTCCAGATATGCAAGTAGTGGTTATTAATTGATATGAATCATGCAGAAGTAAATGAATTTAAATGTCATAATCTGGGCATTGCCAAAGTTGTTTGAAAATACAGAACAGTATGAACAAGAAAATGTTATGAGGGGACTAGTACTCCTTTAAGATAAATTTATACCGAGAAAGTTACAAGGTCTTTTTTCTACATATAACAGGTTCTTTTTAGTGACTAGAAATGATTTACCACTGATCACATCCCATAAACCAGAAAATGTGCAGAGTGCAAAAATTTTCACAACATTTTACATTAGGAGTGAAAATCTTTAGACACAAAATAATTCAACATATATACAAGAGGGTAAAAGATAGATTCAGATATTTGTATTAAATTAAATTACACATATCCATTCACCTTAAAAGAACTAGAGGGCAACTGAAAGATCAGGTAAAAAATAATATTAATTTTGAATCATTGGAAAAGAAAACATTAAAATTACTAAAATGTGTTTGGAAACATGTTTCCCACCGATATACAACCACTCTCCTGTAAAGCAAGACAAAGCTGCTTCTGCGCCCCTTTTACTAAATTGACACGAAAGCATCAACTTATACACGTCTGAACCCATACCGAACATAATATATGCATGCAAAATATGACAACCAAAATTCATAAATAGTGAATGGACAGTAATTCATACAAATTAAACTAAACCATCAGTCTTGTTTTTTTAGCTTGGCTGGAACGTACATATAAACTGCACAAGATAGAGATGCCTTCAGAATAGAAGTTTTCTTCTCCAGGTTATCCGCAAATCAAAAACCACAAAAAAGGACACTCAGAACATTGATAGATATAAAGGAGACACTGGGCAAATATTTACCAAACCCAGGGATCAATAGAACATTGGATAGGAGGGAATAAATGCACAGAAAAATATTGATCGCACATTGTATACCAGACTTATAATCTTGTGTGGCACTTTTGAAACTACATCCTCAACTGTTATTAGAATATAATAATCACAAAGTATATTATTGTCTCGCCTGCAAAATTCTTTTAAATTACATACTAATGCCTTAATAACGGTATCCAAAATTATTGCAGCACCATTGGCAAACATTATTATTTGTCTGCATTGCAATATTTCACGTGCTGTTTCTCAAATGGAGAAATGTCGAGGAAAGACCCCAGGACATACATCACATAAATTGATATAAAAAACCCCATACCGTTATAACAATAAAATTGATTCTGTGAAAAAATAAAATTGGTCGGATTCCAAACGGCTTTCACAGACGAATTTAACTGGTTGAGCCCAGCAGACAAGAACTATCCAAGCGCATTTCCAAATGGTGTAATAATCCAGTCACAAGTCACAACCATCCACAATGTGCTTGTTTAACCAGAGAACCATTAGGTGGGACAAGTTAAACTTATATGGAGTCATTGTGTAGCAGTTGTATGAACTGTGAAGTTGAGACTATCGTTAGTCCAGCAAAGTTTTCAACTCTCACTGCACAGAAAAGAGATTGCAGCATTGCACAGAATCTACAAAATAGTGAGGTAACTCTCCTAAACAAACAGATGTGAGTACGTCAGAATTCTGAAAAGAAAAAAACAGTTTACAGCAGTACTCTCCAAGATCCACACTACCCGCCTCTCAACATTCAAAAGAATTAAACCATAGCTAGACAATTAAAAATAGCAATATTCAGGTAGGTCACTGTCATGTTTATTGCCTGTTTGGTCAGGCAAGTTGGACATTTATTTCTCCACCAATGAAGAAGCAGTGAATTGCAGCTTCCAATTTGTTTCCATATATCCAAACACACTGTTGTTCAATCCGAACCCATGCTCGTGACGATCCACGCACGAAAGAACCAGTTCATCAACAACAAAATTACCAGATCCGTTCGACGACATTTTATTTTTTTCAACTTCGAACGTGTGAAGATAAACTCAGTAAATAATCCACGGTTTCAACAAAAGTAACCCTACCTACACTGCCTCCTAATCTCCCGCTCTCTGTCTCTCACGCACCAGACATTAGTTAGTACCAAAACTCACCAACCGAACACAGAAAGCAAAATCAACGAATAACCTAGTTGACCGAACAAAACCGAAATTCCACCAAAATCAATTCAACACCAACGCATAAGCGTGGCGACACCAAAATGTAGAAAAATCGAAGCAGAAGTAAGAGAGGATGCTGCGGGTAGAACCTGAGGACCGAAGAGGATCGGCGATCTAGACCGGCGAGGACTTTGAGGCGGGCTATTGGCCATTGAATCGGAGGAGAAGGCGCGAACAGGAGGACGAGAATCCGGCGCGTGAGCTACACCTACGACAGGTTCCACGACGGAGGGATCTGAGGTGGCGGGAATGGATCCGTCTTCTCTGCCGTTAGCGTTTCCCATGCGATATGCTATTTGCAGAAGCAAACGATAGAAAGTTAAGGGAAAACGAACCAGTGCGTGATGGCGTCGCCGTCGTTTAGAGAGAGAGAGAGCAATGCAATGCAATGCGCGCGAGAGGTAAACGACGGAACGAGGATTGAGATTGCGAGTGAGAGTGGAGAGAGAGAGAAGAAGAATGAGGAGAAGAAAATAGAAACGGTTTCGTTGTTGTTTGTTCTTATCAACTTCTCCTGTCCCAGTTGTGTTCTGTTTGGACTTTGCAGAAGGAGAAATACAAATTAATTGAGAAAAAGAAAACAAAAAAAGGAGAGTAAAAATATAACCCTTTATTTTATTTTCACTATTTTCTTTTCACGCTCCTTCACGCACTGGTATTAAATTTAAAATGTAATTTATATATTTAAAAATATTTATTTATCGTTAATTAAAACTTATTTATGTCAGTGATGATTAACATTAGAATGTTTAAATTAGCTATTATATTAACTGATGGTCATAAATCACTAATATACTATATATTATAAGAATATATGTGTTAATTTCAAAACATTAAAAACTTAAAATACCAAAACAAAACCTTTAAAAGAACAAAAGAGGAAACAGAATATTAAAAAGGGGTGAAGGACATAAAAGTATTTTACTTATTTTTGTTTATTCCAACCATTGTTATAATAAGTTGGATCTTGAAGCATGGCTATGGTTAACTTAATTTGATAATATTATCAAATTGTCATAATCACAAGTGGGGTATCTCATAATCAATATTTTTTATTCAAGATCTATTTTATAATCAAATATTAAAATGATTATTAGCTGACAAAATGTCAGATTTGCATGCACAATAGCTTACAAATCACAGAACCAGGATTTGCTCAAACAAAGATGCACTTTCACTCTCTCTCCCACACATGTAAAGGAAGAGGGTTTTTTTTTCTGTATGGTAAAAATTCTTATAATAAAAATATTGTATTTATTAATTTAATAAACATAATAATTTACATTATATAATAATTTGAAAATGTTTGGAAAAACCCATAATAGAACCAAAAAAGCTAAACTAAAGATAATTCCAAATGGATCAGCATCACAGATTGGACAATTTAAGTTTGGCAGTGAGAGAGACCCTTGTGCTAAAATTGACTCCTTACCAAATTGTCTTTATTAAAAATAAACAAAAACTCTATGAAAAAAGTATTCACATTTAATTTCAATCACAACCTGCACTGCATTCAGAGGGATGAAGACACATTTCTGAGACCTTTTAACCTATTTTGTCTGCACTTCAAAGGATCCATTGAAACACAAAAAAAGATTTGAATGATTAACAACACACACAACACTGAAATAAAATAAGATGATTATTTTTTTTTTAATTTATTGTTATACATTCGGTACCGGATAAGTTATGTCATTTGGTCTCTGTGACTAACCAACCAAATTAGAATACGCAGTTATGATAAATAGTAGTTAAGACAGTTGCAGAAACTTTCGAAAAATCAACTGGGTAAGGTTATGGAAAATCAGAGAACCTCTCTATAAATAAGTTAACATTGGTATTTGATATATTCGACTCATCATAACATATGGTTCATAACCAAATACTATAAATAAACTCTCTACAAATGAGTAACATATGTTTTTATCAATTCTATTATACAATATTTTAACACAAAGTACTTACTTGATCGCCGTCAAAGTACCTTTTGCAGATCAATCCCAACTGAGTGAAGAAAAGAATAAGAAAAAACGGTCGATACATCATCGATAATTGTTACTATCACTTCCAAGTACTATATAGACCATTTCTAAATTATACAAGTACAATTGGTATTAAAGTTGAAACCAGCAACCATAAGGTTGTATTAAAGAAATGGGTCTCCAAGAAAAAAAAAGTAAATCTACTATTATTTTTCATATCAATCCAATTTTTTCTTTCATTTTAAGAGGGTTATGAAAAGTCACTTAATTAATTGTTTGGCTATGGTTAGTAAATACATGCGTAGGCTTTTATGTGCAATTTTGTATGATAATAAAAATGAAAATATATATAATTAAATCATTGTAATAAATATATATAAGACAATAAAGAGAAGGTATATGCAGCCAGTGCAGAAGCATCTTCAATTGGTGGACACCAACACCATTCTCAACACTACCAATCCACTTCATTGGTCTCTAACCACCATTTGGGGTTTTACCAATATCTGCTTCTTCAGTTTTTGGACCACTATTACACATTCACCAACACAATTTCATTCCACAGTAAATAAATTATGCACTCTCTGCTTCACTTACAAATGCCATTCTCAACTTATTTATTTATGCAGGTTTTTGTGAAACTTTAAGCAGTGACAAAAATAGAAAAACAAATGTGAAATTGATGTTTTGGAACCAAGAGAAGGAGACGCGCATGAGTGAGCGCGTGAGATAAGCGTGTCAACGAGGACACACGTGTAAGGGGCCACCCCATGTTTGATTTTGTCCAAAGTGCCATGATTGTCACGTGACGTACAAGGGATTCAGATAAGATTCTCTCTTTTTGTGGCAAATAAAAGAAAAATAATAAAACTAATGCTTTGCTCCCCAATTACAAAGCTGCACTCACTACAATATAAATTATTTGGATAATCTTATTGAAGAGAATAAGGATATGTTTCTTTTGGAAAAGAGCTATTTTGCATTCTATTACTGGCTCTAGCCCACCATTAAAGAAAAATAAAATGTTTTCTGTTTTTAGTTGAACTATGGTACTTTATTTCAAAGCTGGTTAAATATGTGGAAAAAAATAAAAGCTTCAATTTAACTTTAATTAATTTCTTACACAAATAGATTGGTTTGTTAATTTTGCATCTATAAAAATAACTTTTTGTTAATTATATATATAACATGTAACATTTTGACTTATTAAGAAAAATGAACATTTAGATAATATTTTCTCTGTACTATAAAGTTTTTTTTCAAAATAAACTTCTCTTTTTATAAAATATATATATATATATATATATTATATAAATTTAAAAAAAAAAACAAAAAAATTGTAATTTTATTCATGTATATATTTTAAACAGAAACACATAAAAAAAGACAAGTCACTCTCTTCAAATCTCATATGTATCTATGTGTTAAAATTATGTGTTTTTATAATTTATATAAGTAATGCATTATTAAGGGATAATTTAATTAAGTATAAATCATAATCAAATGTTTAACTGTTAACCCAATTGGCTACTCGTATAATAAATAACATATATCAATATCATAAATATTTCATTATATTTAAAAAAACACGTGGATTGAATTTGATTCAAAGATCTTCACTATTACACTATACTTTGACCAAATTGTTTTATACATCAAAGTTACATAATAAAAAATAATTCACAGGATAAATTCATATTATCTACTAGACACAACTTTTTCACATTGTACATTGAGTAACAAAAACTTTCTTTCACTCTCGATGTCTATTTTTTTTTTATATGAGTTCAATACGAGTAGAGTAAAAATATCTCAAACTGAATATCAAATTAGAAAAAAAACCATGTTTACAATATATCACTTAAAATTAATCACATAATATTAATATATATATATATATATTATTTTTTACACAATTGTCTACACTTTACATGTAATTATTTACAAATTATCCGCACACTTGTGTTCGTATATAGTAAAACATTTTTAAAAAATAGTAGGACAAACTAACATTTTTAACCCGTCTTACCTTAATTTTTCTTATTTTTAACGGACTAAATAAAAAACATGTTGAATTAACTGTTTTGTCACTTTTATTAAAATTTTAATAAATATCTTAATTGCAAGAATCATTCAGTAAAATTGTAATTTAATTTTTGGGAATTTTTTGGTATCATATATTTTTAAAACTTTTTGTAATTTCTATTCTTGGTTTTATGAGAACCACACTCTCATTAATGTTTTATTTGATTGTGGCAAAAATATACATTTCTCAGATAGAAAAATCAATGGATGTCTTATTTTTGTATGAGTCTTATTTTTTTATGTTATGTTAGCATATTTCAATGGATGTCTTATAAGACCCAAATTTTAATCTTATTTTTCAGCATATGACCCTTGCAGAGAATAAGCCACAAGTTAATTATGTAGAACCAACAACTCTGGAAAATTCTTCAGAATTTATTCCTAAAACAAAAATCAACATCTACATATCTATGAGTTTAAAATGTATAAAGAACACTTATATTACAATAATTTTATGATTCATAAATGTTGGAAATCAAGATGATCATTCAGAACTCAATGTACCATTTAAGAGATTCAAGCATTATTCCAAACATAACTCAATTCAGAAACAATAAATATAATTATCCTCCCAAATTCCAAAATTCCAACTTAAAATAATATTATATTTTAATATACACACTTTCTCATTATTCAACACTCCAATGTCATCAAATCCCTAAAATTATACATAAGTAAACTTAACCATCTACTTTCTATCTCTGTTCAACTTACCAACATAGTTAATCATTTCCAATAATTCATTAAGGATAACTTATATATCCTGCATTAAAGTATATGCACTCCAAGTAATGGTTAGAGAGGGTTTAAATGCACTAAAATTCGATACACCTAAAACAACATAATCAAGTTATACTGGTAGACTAAAACTGAGAAGTCAGACCAAGAAACAACATCGAAATAATCAAAAGGTTATGTCAATAAATATATAAAAAAATAAAAATAAAACATATATATTATTATTATAACAAGGCCTAAATTAGATAATAAAAAAAAAACCTGCGTTAGGGGTGCGTAAATAATAAAACTGTGCATAAAGAAAGTTCAAAGATAACGTGAAAGCTCATTAAGAAAACTGTATAAATAGGAGGTCAACATAAGAGGTAAGCAAGAGTGATTTTTGTCTTATGAATATAAAACTATTTTTGACTTTGACATCGAAACGCCTTGCAGGTACACCCACCCATCTGAGTGGAGGAGAAGCCGAGAGCATCAAACCTGAGGAGAAGCCGAGAGAGTCCAGCCCAAGAAAAGACCAAGAGAGCTCAACTTGAGGAGTAACTTAGAGAAATCCAAGATTGGAAGATCCTTGAAAGAAGTTAGTCTTGTCAACGTGTTCTTGGTCTTTGTTGTAAGAACACAAGTAATTTTAAAATTCAAACAATAATTAAAATAATTTAAGATAATTTATTTCAAATAACTGACCTAACCAATAACAAGTTCAAGTAAATAATATTTTTTATATTATTTAATTCTAAATTTTTGTAAATAAATAAAGGATATATTTAAATTAAAAGTTGTTGGGTGAAAGTAATTATGACAGCATAACTACTACGATATCTATTTTTGAGAAATATTGGAAATATAATCAAAATTAAAAAAAGGAGTTGGTTAACAATATAGAGAGGCGTGCAAAAATAAGAAAAAAAAAGAAAAAGAATAAAGATAGATTTGGAAACAAAGATTTTATTTTCAACGTGTGTAATTTTTTCTCTTATGGATTTTAATCATACTAGTTGAAAATTTATGGATAATTTAAGTTAATTTTAAGATTGATATTTAAGAGTTATGATATGTTGATAATTCGTCAATAAATTATCTCAGATTATAAATGTTAAAAGTGAAAGAATATATTTTTTTTCTTAAAATATAAAAATGTGAGAGGATTAGGAATTTAGAAAGAGATTATAAACTAGTGTTTTGGACTATATTGTTATGAAAATAATATTTTTTGATATTTAATCAAAGGTCATGTCTTATATTGTGGCAAGAGAAGGATCCGCGAAGAGCTTTGTCCACATTACATGGTTAAAAATGAAATCAAACTAATTTTCATACTACAAATTCATTTTTGTATAAATGTTCAAAATTAATTACGAATACATGATAAATGGAGAAATTAAAAAAAGTTTACTAAAGTAATAACATGTTAGAATAAATATTTTAAATCAAATTCAAATACACAATAAATGAAAAACAAATAAAACATCTCACAGATTATGGGACTAATTACAATATTATAACAATTAACAGTAAAAAAAATAGAGTTGGAACAATAATAGGTCAGAATATGTAAAAAAAAATATAAATACAATATAAAGAGAACAAATTTAATTATTTAGCACTTTTTATGACAAAATACAATAATATGAGATATTTAGTAAAAGTCAACTAGCAAATAATTGCTATGAGAACGATAATAGATAATGTGTGTACTGTAACATTTAAATAAAAACAAAAGATAGATATAGCAAATGTTACATCACTAAAATATAAAGGTTTAAGATAGTAATAATAATAATAATAATAATAATAATAATAATAATAATAATAAAATATTATAACGGGGACAATAAAAGATTAAAATAAACATTGAAATTCAAATACATAATAAAGTGAATATAAACTCCTAGTTGACGAAATTACTTAACAAGACACTTAATAAGACAAATGTTCAGATTTAAATTCAAATATTATATTTACTTTAAAGGTTAATTAAAAATATATGTGAATTGATAAGTTAATTAAAAATTTGAAATGATTATATAATCCTTACTTAAAATAGAATAAAATATCAATTAACATCTATGTTTATAAATTTTTGTAGTTAACTTGAATATGAGTGAAAAATAAAAAAGGGATAAAGGAGAAGTTTACTATTTTAGCCTTATTATAAAGGAAATCTTTTAATTGCTGTGAGTACTCCCCCGCTTACTAAGTTAACTTCAATATCTATTGACACTTCTGCTTCGAAAGTCTCTTTGTTTTTAAACTACTTCTTCTTACACCTCCATAATAAACTTGATTTTACTATTATGCTTTTTAAGTAAATAATATTAAATAATTAAAATTAAACTTAACTTTTATTTAACCTATGTTTTCACTTTCACTCTTTTAACACTTTCTAATTCACTCCCAGCAACAACACCGGCGGTGCCTACCCCCCAATTTCAATGCTAGACTGCTTCTTCTTACACCTCCATCTCTTCTTCAGCTACCCCATAATAAACTTGATTTTACCATTATGCTTTTTAGTAAATAATATTAAATAATTAAAACTAAACTTAACTTTTATTTAACCTATGTTTTCACTTTCACTTTTTTAACACTTTCTAATTCACTCCCAGCAACAACATCGGCGGTGCCTACCCTCCAATTTCAAGGCACCCCCACCCACCCACCTTCAAAGCACCAACAACGGCACCCACTCCCACTTCAAATCTCTTTTCTAATCACGCTTCAACCATTGACCTTCTTCATCTAGCACAAAGACTCAAAGAGGTTAGTAAGTCTTGATTCTTCAATTGTAACTCTTTGGTGGTGGAAGTGTTTTAAAGCATTACATATTTCTCTTTGTTTAGTTAGTTATGGATCATGTAACCCGTGGTTAGTTTTGGTAGTTGTCATTTTGTTGTCAAATTAAGATGATTATAGCGTAAATTTGTTTAACGCTAAAGAGATGATAGTATAAAAGCGATCAGATGACCACAAGTCGTCTTCCAACGAATCCAATAGTGAAATCAGTAAATAAGTGTCGCATAACTCCCCATTTTGGGTTAATTCTCTACATATGTGCTCTTAAAGTACAACAGAGTTGCGACAATTTTAAGTGAGTTACTAGGGGTGGAGGAGACTCGTGGGAAGGTTGAGATGAGGCAGTGTCGAGGAGTCAACGTACAATTGAGCTGGCTCCGAGATATATACGAGGGATGTTGCGCTTAGGAGGCTTGGGAGTGTGCTGCCAGGACTTACTTGTTGCATCTGGTTGGATGCACTATTTTTGCAGATAAAAGTGTCACCTATGTATTTGTTTCGTACTTATTGTTATTAAAAAATCTACATATGTGCGGTGTATACGCATGGGGAGCAACAACACTTACACATCTATATGAGCAATTGGTGGATGCATGCTATTTTAACACGAAACAGTTGGGCGGTTATGCAACACTAGTTCATGTATGAAACCATACAAATAATTAGCAATCACATGTTACATTCCATAAAATTTTATATTAAATATTTTATAATTAATATGATCGAATTACGCATGCATGGATATATGAGCACTTTTCGGCATGGGAAGAAGGGATATTAATTCCCCATATAACGAGGTACACCCGCGTGCAACACAATACATTGTTGCTTATCAGATTGGTGTTGTTGGTGATGTGCCAGTGCAGTTGGATGGACTCACACACGATGACCTCATCTGGACTCCGTATGAGGACCACAAATTGAGCAGGCCATTTGAGACCATTTATTTATTCTCGAGTCACCTGTGATTGGGCAGCTTATCACAAAGACATATGTCTGAGCGTGTGTTGCACCAATTTAGCTATCAGCAGAGCGTTCCACCATCACTGATGTCGGTTGAGGTCCTGGTTCACATGTCATTAACCAAAGGTGGTTGCAGTTTGATAACCACTTGGTGACAAGTTTGACAGTTGTTTATAGTCCATCTGCATGTGTTCCTGAGTACATCTTTTGGTTTAGGACGTTGTCACACTCATACATTCCTATATGTGAGCTTGGAGATCAACTCACTGTTGTACCACGTCGTCGCCTTCGTAGTCCAGATGCTGAGCAGGCAAGTCCCTCGTCTCAAGATGAGCGTGCACATTCGGTAAGATTTTTTTATTTTTATGTGATTAGATAATATATTTGACAAGTTTAATTTATTTGAAGTTGGTGCATGGCATATTTAGGCGCATTGTCAGTATCCTCTAGCACACGATAGATTGTCGTTAGGTCACTGAAGGCACTGACGCATACGAGGGTACGGAGGTAGCGTTGCAGTTAGTTTGGAGTGTGACCAACGACCTTTTGATATCTTTTACCCGTTGATGACCACCTAACAATGTCGCGTATTTTTCATGCCACTGATATATTTCTTTGAATAAATCCATTTTGGTGAGTGACCATGACTCTTCACACATCCCCAACAATGAGGCAATTGCACGAAACCCACAATGTTCATCAACTTTGACATTTATTACATCCAAAATATAAGGGTGACATTTCGAATGAAATTGATCAAGCATGAGAATTGCATTGGTGTTGGTCACCACCTTAACCTTTCCCTAAGGGGTCTTAAAAGAATATGAGCTATCGTTTACAAAATGGATGCGATCAACATGCTCAATATGAAGGGGTGCGTTTTGTAAACCTCTAAAATTTGTTTGCTTGACTCTTTTGGGATCCTTTTGTCTTAATTGCATCTAGTGGTGCACATAATGTTGTAATGTCCGGGTAGGCAAATTCAGGCAACTTGTTTTTAATTGTCACTTTGCAACAAATATCAACATGTTTGAACCGGGATAGAATGACATCTCATTCTTGTTGAATTGAAAACTCAAATGATAAATCACATTTAAATAAATATGAAAAATCTAGTCTCGTCTACATAACATGAACTTCATCAAGTGGAGTGATGACACCCATAACATATTTGGCTAACTGACAAACACATGGTAATATGTAAGTCCGTCTAAGTACACATCCACAACGTTCACTATCAAAACCCACATCGTTGTCCCATTCAAACTCTTCAGCAATGAGAATCAAATCATGTTTAGATACAAAGTCAACCAACATTTTATACAACTGCACATTGAATGTGTGTCCTATGACATGTAGACTCATCTGAAAGGATGCCTTGATTTTGTTATGTTGAAGTACAATAACATTCTTGATAGTATTCCAACACGAGCACAAGTCTCCCATACTATCTTGTAATACTCGTTTCAAATATGAATGAGTTGATTCAACTTTGTATAAGTATAAAACATAAAAGAATTAGACATTATACATGTTCTAAACAAAGTAAAGACATATTTTGATATGCATGTTTGATGTTGTATTTCCCAAATGCATTAACGAATTTTTCCAACACTTCATAAACTTTTCTTTATGCGGAATAATCCATGTGTTCTTCACATATTCAAAAAGTAATGGCCACGGTAAACAAATAGTTTCAAAAATTTTAACAAACCCATCAAATTTAGCAATATATGTACAGTCAATGATAGCGGTCCATGAATCCATCACAACTTATCAAGGCTCAACGAAATCTACCAACATTTTACACTTTGCTTTAACATTCTTATTAATGTGAAATCGACAAAGAGAATTTGTTGCTTTAGGAAACATAATATTGATGTCATTCATCAAAGCGAGATCTCTATCACAAACAATGACTTTAGGCCCCATATGCGATGTCAAAAGTGACCCTCTAAATTTTTGTAGTGCCTGTATGAAGTTCTTTTCTTTCTCGCCAGATAAGAACGCAAAACCAACAGAAAAGGACAAACCTGTACAAGTCACACCAACAATCTCAAGCAAAGGCAGACGATATTTGTTTATTTTGTAAGTCGTATCCATCAAGAATGCAATGTTAAATGGATTCAAAAGTTTCACAGCATCAGGATGAGTCCAAAAAATATCACTAACAGTATTGAAAGACTCATGAAACGTACTCCATTGAAGATAATTGTCAGGTGTAACAACATCATTAACTGTTGTAATTTCGTTCTTGGTCCTCTAACTGATCTCTTGTACGAGTATCTTACATTGTATACTTGCTTTATTGTTATCATACTATCCTCATTCTTCTTCTTCAAAGTACGTAGTATGATACCCGACTTAACCATGTTTTTAGCCATATCAACAAGCATGGAATGTTAATTAACTTTTAGGCTTTGTTTGGATTGGGGAGTGGAAATGAGGGAGTGGATTTAAGATGATTTGAAGAGAAAGTGTAAAGAAAGTTAGGATGTTTGGATTAAGGTAAATAGAGTGGAAAATGTAGGGAAAGTTTATAAAAGTTTGTGAGTGATGTGATGAGTGTGATTGAAATTGTATTTTTTTTAATTGATAAAAATGTAACTTTACACATTTGCCCTTACATTTAAAAATTGATACAAAATTAATTTGATTGATTATTTGTGAATTATAATTGTTTTTAAATTAAAATTATTTATTCAGAAATTGAAACATTATTTTCGATAACGTGTTCAAGCTAACTTCGAAAAAATATAAATTATATAAATTTTTTGGATCATATTTATGATTCATAAATTTTATTGAGAACAAGGTTGTAATTGTGAATTATTTATTTTTCAATTATAGTTGTATGCAATTAAAAGATTATTTCCGGTATGGAACAAATTATTTCTGATAATGTGTTGGAGTTATAATTCGATAAAGGATTTTTTTT
>Ga0123342_1002315_pt1 | contig 31667 bp, 17 predicted proteins | sample Turbeawhitnodule_FD_89960 | JGI IMG/M metagenome (GOLD analysis project Ga0123342, IMG submission 89960) | Root nodule microbial communities of legume samples collected from Mexico - Turtle bean Mexico white nodule | ecosystem: Host-associated > Plants > Roots > Nodule | place: Mexico: Nepantla... | reverse complement strand
TATATATATATATATATATATATATATATATATATATATATATATATATATATATATATATATATATATATATATATATATATTCAATATGTACCTAATAATAGCATCTGTAAATAAGGTAAGCTGGTCTAATGTCCCATAAGCATCGAAAATGTCATCAACAATATAGATGAGAGAGATAAATTTAGTGAGTTGAATCCTTTGTTGTGAAAGGCATGGATTTGTGAGGCACGCCATGGGCCACATGTACCATTTAAGGGGTTGGTAACTACGGAATTTCTCCTCCTTCGCCATTTCAAGGGTTTTCCACCATCTGTTATAATTATAAGGTGAAAAAGTTACTGATTCGTAACTATTTAAATAAACAACGAAAAGTGAACACGTTGCTTCTAAAGGGATTAATAGCTATGAAACTTACTTATAAACTTCAGTGATTTCTTTCTGGTTCATTAAACTAACCACGCAGGAATTGATTTCAGCAAGTTCCTCCAAGCAGCCGATCCATTCATTATTGGTGTTGAACTGAATTGGGAAAATGTTTGCATCCCTGAATCTTGAAAACCCATGATGAAGAGGAGAGTGAAGAGTCTTTGTAACATGTATAGCTTGAGGATGTTCTTCGTGTCTTCTAAGCCATGCATGAAGAAGTTGAAAGCTGAGGTACCCTACGTCGTCAACACTATCTTCTTCAACTCCTAGTTGGCTTGCTTCATAAAGGGCACTCAGAACCTTCACATCTTCACCATATATCTCTTTGAATTTTCTTTTCTCGTTCTTCAGAATGTCAAATAAATCTGATACAGTAAAAACTTGTTAGTTAATCAGTATCATAGTCTATTTAATTAATATAACAATTTTAGTTAGTGAAGCATTCAAACCTGCATTAACATAATAACCTCCTTGTCTGAGCAAGCGAAATGCAAGTGCAACTTCATAGAGTTGATCATGGCTACTAAAAAAATCAAAATCACATGGATGGTTGCTCAATATGAGTTGTTGTTTTTGAAGAACCAATTGAATCTCTTGTTCAAAGTGGTGCTCAATGCCAAGCCTTTGGATAATGTCAATCATATGCAAACTCTCCATTGGATTTTCTCTGATAAGTTTGTTGGAAACATGCTTAGCTTCCTTCAATAACGAAGCCTGTTTGACGTAGATAACATCCTGATAAACAATGTAGCTGAAGATTAAAAGATTGAAATTCAGTGTATGGTATTTGTGTAAAAGTAAAACGCACTCACTGTGCTGGAATATGCTTTGAGTGAAACGGACTTTGGTTTCGGACAAGCCTTTAAAAATGGATGGTTTGAGTGAATTTGGAAGAAATGGGTATTTTGGGAACGTTGAAGAAATCTAAAGAATGAGTCTTTTGAACAAGTGGGGGATGTGGCACTGGCAACTGAGCACAATGGTCCTGTAAATCAGAAAGCATTTCACCAACCATCCAAAACAAAAAGGCTAAGGATGTTTTTCACACCATTATTTTTCTCTTATGTTTATTCAAATTACAATTTTATAAATTATTTTTTGTTATAACATTTCCTTTATATTTATTATTATTATTTTAATATATAAAATAATCAGTTTCAACTGATAATTTCCTAAGAAAAGAAAAAGCACACACTTCACTTGGCTCCCTCTTTCTCATTATATAAAATAGTTAAAAAGAAAAATATTTCTTCACAATAATTTTTTTTATAAAAAAATAAAATTGAGAGTATTTGAGGACAGCACTAATATTGATCTCTTCACAACACATACTCAACAATTAATCTTTTTAATAAGGATTTCTTAAAAAAAAAATACTTTCAACATAATAATGCTAAAGAATAATTAACCTTTGCCGGATTATAAGAAAAAACGACAGAATTTTGTACATAGAGAGACAAGGAACCAAATTTTCATATTATATTTTCATATAATGAATTAAAAATTAGCCTATCTTTAGTAGTTATATAAAAAGAAATAACAAGTAACTCTTTTATACATATATGAAGATTATAATTAATAATAAACCCATTTAACACTAACATAATTGATTTTGTGGAACTAATTAGTTCATCAGCCAAAATTGAGTTAAAAAATCAACTAGTTATATGAAGAAGCTGAACTTTTGTTATGATAGTTATAATTGACTTGCGTTTTTTCATCCTAACATATGAAGCACTCTAATTGAAAGTTCAAAGTCAATAAATATATTTTTCAAGTGAACAAAATGAATCTAAAAAGTGAAAATTTATGAAAAAGTGAGATGAAAGAAGTAAAAGAAAGAGATGTTAATGGGGGAGAAAGTAGAAATGAAATTGAGAAGAGGACCTTGCATCTGTGAGAAAGTAAAAAGACAAAGCACCTTCTTTTCTCACTTGTTTCTGTTTCCTTAATTTGTAATACAATAATACCTTGGATTTGGGCCTTCTTATATAACCTATTAACCAATCATCACCACCGACAATTAAGACAACAAGATCTTACTGTTTGGATTTGAGATTACGTAACACTTCATTCCATTACCCTTTATATCTTCTTAATTATTCATTGTCAGCTTTGTTGTTGTCTCATATGTTTTCATGGCTTTTCAATTTATTGTGCCTTTCATTCAACTTCCTGCTCTTATCTAAAACCACCTTGTTAATTTTATCATCCTCTGCCCAGTGAAGACTTTACGTGATAAAATAACTCACCACCCTTTTTTTCATATGCTACAATGCAAAACGTATAATGTTCTATTTCCTTGTTATAGATCTTTGTTTCTAACCATTAAATAAAAATAAATTAAGCAAATTTAGTTCAAGAGGTCCAAACTGATGTGAAACTTTATTTTCAGTCGTATTCTACGTGTTAGGAAAGTGTTGAAGAAACCCCACATTTTGATTCCTCATTTGGAAATTATTCACTAAGGTGGTTTATAAAAAAACAAAAACTCAATAATTCAATTCAAAGCATGTAGCTGAGTAGAAGAAAAACTCTCAGCTTAAGGAAATAGAAGAAAATATTCTATTGGAAGTTATATGAAGTGGTTTATACAAACATTTTTTTATTTATTTTGATGAGGAGTTTATGCAGTATCATTTGATATTGAAATCAACTTAAAAGAAAAACTTTAAAGGTTGAAGTTGATATAAAAGTGTTCGGTATGAAGGTGTTGCCCGTGTGAACGTGGAAACACGTTAAATCTTCTGTTGTTTATTTTCTTGCTTTGATTTGTGATTATGTGTGTTGTTTTCGCATGCATTTTTTCCCATCAAGTGACATCAGAGCTTAGTTTGTTTACACATACACACTAGAGATCCAATCAACAGAAATTAATCGACGAGACGTGATAATTATAGTTGCAACAGCGTCCCATAGCTAAGGTTTCGCAGGGGCGGCAGCAGCGTCCCAAAGCTAGGGTTTCACCGGGGCGGCAACAACATCCCAAAGATAGGGTTGTGTGTGCGATTTTGGGTGAGTGATTTTGGGTGGTGCAATTTTTGTGTTTTTGATTTAAAAAAAATTGTCAAAATTTGAAATTAAATGTACCAAGTATCTCGACTAGTCGTTTGAGATGGCAGAAGATGGAAAGTTTCGAATTGAAAAATTCGATGGTACAGATCTCAGTTGGTGGAAAATACAAATTAAGGATTTGTTAATTCAGTTACTGAGCACATCAATAAAATGAAAAATTCGATCTTAGCCAGACTTACGTCAATAAGCATTAAGCTCAATGATGAAAGTTTTTCATTAAAAAATATTATGATATATAAGTTTTTAATATTTTCATACAAAATTAACATTAAAAAATATTTTCATATATAAGTTTTTAATATTATTATTATTAATTATAATATTATTATCAATATTAATATTATGATTTATTATTAATAAAAATAATAACAGTAATAATAATATTAATAATAGTATTATTATTATTATTGATAATAAATCATAATATTAATATTGATAATAATTTTAGAGACCAGAAGTAATTAGTTAATATAATAACTAAATTAGAGACCATTTTAGAAAGAAAAAAAATTGGTTTCTAAATTAGTATCTAATTAGCAACTAAGGTTCTAACTACCAATTATTTAAATTCTAAATTTGATAGCAAAAACTTTGGTTGCTAGTTAGATACTAATTTAGAAAACAACAAATTTTTTTAGTTTCTAAAATATTCTCTAATTTAGTTACTATAGCAACTAATTATTTTTTATTTCTAAAATTGGTTTTTATTTAATGATTTTCTTGTAGTGTATATATATAATAAATTTACATTTAAACTTTTTTTAGTATATAATATAATTTATAAAATAATTCATATATAATATTACACATTACATACAATTGAATATAAATACTGAATTTATAGATGGATAAATATTTAGATGTAATACTGAATTTTACAGTGAGATTGAATTTTTTTAATTCACGTATATATGAATTGTGACATATGTAGGAATTGTTTTGTTAATACTCCTTTTTTCACTGTTATATTTTACATTATTACTATCCACTATTGTACATTAATTAGTTTTTTCTAGTATTTAGACTGATTTCTGTTTCCTTAATTTGTAATACAATACCTTGGGTTTGGGCCTTCTTATATGCCCTATTAACCACTCATCAGCACCGACAATTAGGGCAACAAGATCAAAACGTAATCTTCTATTTCCTGTTATAGATCTTTGTTTCTATAACCATTAAATAAAAATAAATAAAGCAAATTTAGTTCAAGAGATCCAAACTGATGTCAAACTAACCCTGTGAAACTTTAATTTTAGTTCTATTCTACGTGTTAGGAAAATGTTGAAGAAACCCCACTTTTTGATTCCTCATTTGGGAAATTATCCACTAATGTGGCTTATGAAAACAAAAACTCAATAATTCAATTCAAAGCATGTACCTCTCACTTTAGGATTTAGAATTTAGCTTTGCACCATATTCCTTGTTTGTTTGTGTGAATGATTTATGAAGATAGTTGCTGTTGCAACTCTGTAATGTTAATTCAGTTCTAGGAGTGTCACAGAAATATAGTAAACATTGAATATACTCTTAATCTCAATTTATTGTAAAATTATTTATTACTCGTCATTTATTTTTGATAAAAAAAAGGTGTACGATCTGGTTAAAGAATTATTTAAGGAGGTTAAATAAAAACATTAAATGTTTTTTATTTCTAAAAACATTGAATTTTTTTAGTGCCTATACGATATTTAATTTAATTCTATCAGTATTTTAATTTCAAAAATAGTGTTTATATATAAAAATAAATAAACTAATGTAAGGGCAAAATGATTGTTCGTCGAAAGCCCATTAAGAGTGAGTTTTTGTTTGTTGGCAGTTTCTTCCTGCACCCCACAATGTTATGCAAAGACCAAATTGTCCCAATTATTTTTTAAAAACCCTAAAATGCACTTGAATTATATTTATTTTTTTTGCATTATGGATTATGGAATCTGGAAACATTTCGGATTGGCACTTCTGGTAAAATTTTGGATCCACCAATTCGTAATTCAAAATATGCATTTCACATTCAAAAAATCATCAATAAAAAAAAACATTCCGGATCCACCAATCCGTAACAGAAATATGCATTCCAGATTCAGAAATCCGTAATTAAAAAAAAAGCATTCCGGATCCACGAATCCGTAACAGAATTAGGCTTCCAGATTCAGCAATTTGGAAATCAATAATTTATGCAAAAATTGCTTCTGGAACACCTCCTCATCCAAAAAAAAAAATATTCAATTCTGGATTGATAAATCCGTAGCACACTCCCAGATCCCTATTTCCGGTAATCACGGTATCCTTTTTCAAATAAAAGATTAAGGCCAGTTTCGGGATTTAAAAAATTGTGGGGGTGCAGGAAGAAAAATGTAGGGGTGCAGGAAGAAGAAGCCTTGTTTGTTGCATCGAACTACCCATTAAAGATAATGAGTCTTCGGCCCAAATAAACAAACAACTAAGTGTGTAAACTAATCTAATTTAATTGTCTCAAATCTGAGTTCTCTTCAACGAAAAAAACTCAGGAAATGTTTTATCGCCTAATAATTATTTTATTTTAAGGTTTATAAATAAATTACACTATTATTAATCTGAAAATTATTTAATAGCCCTGTCATTTGAATATATGTCTGTAAAAGCTACCCAATTCCATAATTAGAAGGGTTAAAGTGTCACTCTACCCTAAATCTCTTTATCTCCAAATCCTTCTTTTATATTAAGAGACCAACCCTTTTTTTCATGCTTCCATAACATCTCAAATCCTATTCATCACATAACATTTATTTATCACTTTTTTTTTTTATTTCTAACAGCTTCTTTGAAAAGGTAAAAAGAGACAAATAAATGGAACAATTTTGGAAAACATGCATTGTTTGGTTGAAAATAAAGACGAATAAGAGTTTCAAGCCCTTTTATTTCTAAAACTGAAAAGAAATAATATATATATATATAATTACTCTATATACATAAATTATTTATATAAAAATAGTTTAAATTTATTTTTTCAATCAAACAAATTTTTACTCTATATTTCATTGTTTTTCTTATTTTAAAAAATCTCGTTTACCTACTTCTTCTCTATTTTTTTCCTTCCAAATAGTAAGAAAAATCTTATATTTTTTATAATTACAATGTAGAACAGTTATTCTAAAGATATCTTTTTAATAGAGGATACACTGGGTCTCCTCTTCTCCTTCTGATGTTGTTTTGAATTATTTTCAAATTGATTATAATTTCGCATCTCCCGTTATAATTTACGCGTTCTCCTCTTTATAACAAATAAATGAGATTTTTTTTTCATCAGATTGGCATTAAGATCATTTTATCACATGATTAGGGACTCAGCTCATAACTTCACGGTCTCCTAGTCTCATGTATAAACTAATAAAACTAATAAGTTCATAACCATTAAAATCAGATATTGGTATCAAATCCGCTTTCACTCTATCATTATATTTATGATTTAGGGTGATATAAACCTTTCAGAACATACACAAAAAAAAATATTTATGATTTTGTTACACCTTGCACTTTACAATCTATTATCATTATTATTATTATTATTATTATTATTATTATTATTATTATTAGTTTTAAAGCGAATTCCAAGAATGACTACTTAACACAAAAATTTGTTGTTAACTGTTGAGGTTAATCAATTTATTTGTTGCCATGAGTCACACTCTTTGCCGCATAATCAGCTGATGCTGTCACCAACGATATCCTCTGGAAGTATCCATTCTCAAGAACAGAAACACCAACATGATCTCTTGCTTAACCCCATTAGTCTTATTTTAATAATCTATTACAGTGGTTGCTGAATTTTTTACACACCCACTTCAAATTCAAATTCAAATCTAGCAAACAAGTGATGAATGCTGAAGTGACAGTAGGAGTTTTGTAGGTAGGTTGACACAATAATCATTCCTCTCAGCTGCACAAAGCAAACAACTGACATATTCTCTTGTATAAAATCATATGTGAAATCTGTTACATAGAATATGATGTATCTGTACATGATTTGCATAACTTTACTCCTTTAATTCTTGAACACTACATACACAGAGATAAACACAAAATTCAGGGTCAAAACTGAAACTAAACATCATGAACAGAGTTTTGGCAAGTACATAGCATTGCTCATAACATGAGTCCCTGACCTCTTCAGTTGGGTCCCACTCTGCATTCCTTCGGAATCTCCTCTAAGCTCTTCGGCATCATAGCTTCTCTTTTCAGCATCCTCTCTTACCTCCATGTTCTTGAAGCTTTTACGAAATACGGATTCAAAAAAGTTTTTCAAATGATCATTTTCCTGGAGCAAGGTTTTCATTCGGCTTTGTTTAGTAACATAAGCTCTGGGTTTTGCCTCTGAAGGAAACACCAAGTTTCGAGTAAGATGTCTCAAAAGTTCTGCTGACAGCTTTTCGTGGTTCAGTGTACAGCAGATTGTTATCTTCTCTTTGTCACTTACTCCTGCATGGACCTATGAATCTATATCAATGACTGGAAGAGACTTCATAAAACAATACACATTTATACAAAAAATAGTTGCAGCAATGATCAATTAGAAAAGCTGCATTCAAGTATTAGAGTCTTGCAATCATTGAACAATGCAAAGTGGTAGTTTACCTTTAGATACATGTCCATGGCTAGGTATAATTGATCATGAGATTCCCTTGCAGTATCTGGGATCATGGTAATCAATGCTTCAAACTCATAAGGTTTGAGGTGGGGATCTGGAGCAACTTCCACAAGGAACAAATCCATCATTTTGGCAACTCTCTTAAGTCGATTTGAATTTAACTCAAAAGTGTCTCCCAAGAAAAATATGTGCAGCAGTCTAAGGACAAAACCAACATCGTATGCTTGATCCCTCCCATGTGGAGATGGAAGAAGTAGATAATCAATTGTTGTTTGATCCAGAAGAGGACCTATGAGACTTTCTATCTTGTCTATGAAACTTGTGCTCATTTTCAAACCTACAGCCATTCGATTAAGATTGAACAAATCCTTGCAAGAAATTGATCTCAAATCTAGCAGCAAAAGAAGATTGATAACAACCACAGTAGCCTCAATCTTCTTATCTTGTACAGCACCTAGACAAGTTGAGTTGTGATAGTGGAACAGAAATCTAGAGACCACACCATGATCAAAATCATAAGATAGCATTGTCCTTATGACCTTGTCCAACAAATCAACCCTCAAGAACAAAAGATGTTCAAACCACCAATTGGCCCCAGAGCAGTTATTTCTCAGGCTGTTATTGCTGCTTGTATCACAAGAAAACTGGAAGCTGGATCTGTTGGAAGAACATGTATTTGGACTTGTAATGCCTGGTGATGCCAGTCTCTCTATCAAGTGATCCATAATTCTGTCCAGAATAGCCAAATATCCTTCGGAAGAAAATAAGTGTTGACATTGTTTCAATGCTTCAACGAGCTCAGACCAAGTCCAGAAACGAATTCCTTCAAGAAATTTTTCAATGTGGGGTTTCAAGTTGGGTGTTTCAGGACCATCATCACATTTCTCCATGAAATGAGCAGCAGAAGATAGCAGGGAGATGTTTGATGGAGATGGAGTTACCTCCATACTACTACTGTAGCAAAGTCGTGCTATGGTCTAAAAAGCATGTGTAGCCATGGAAAGTCGCAAAATATAACTTTCACTCCCACATTTATGCCCAAGAGTTACCAAAAAAGTTGCTAAATTTACGGGACAAAGGTCACAGAATATTCTGCACATCATTAGCTGGCCAGGCCACCAGAATTATTGAAAAATATTTGATTTCTTTACCAAAGAAAGTAAAATAATTTATATTGTATGAAAGTCACAAATAAGGCATAGGAAAACAAACTAACTCTCAAACTCTAACTGTATCTCAGAATTCATGTCACTCCATCTTTATGATCAACCAAACCGTATTGATATATATTAAAAATCTCAATAAATGAAAACAATAAATGAAAACAATAACAATTATGTAAATTTCTTATGAATTATGATTATGTCTTACTAAATTCACATCAATATATCAATATACCAATATACTAATATACCAATATACTAATATACCAATATAAATTTCTATAAATCAGGGATCATGCTATAATTCATAGCAACTGATATTTGATTGATTGATTCAGTTCATCACAATAAGGACTCATGACTAAACACTATGAATAAATCATTTCCTGAGGTGTAAGGTACGTTTGAATTAATTTTCACTATACACTCTTAATACAAATTACTTATTTGATCGTTGGAGTACCTTTTTCAGGTCAACCCCGACCGAGCACCAATACTTAAAGGAGGAGACTTGAAGTGAGGAACGAGAAGACAACGGACAAATCAACAATTGTACAACCTTCAATTTCAAGTATTATCGTACAATTTATACGGTAGAAAACTCACAAAAATAGAAAAACAAACCGAAAAAAAAAGTTTCTTTAGACAACATTTGTATGATCTTTTATATTAGATAGTATGAAGAGAAAAATATACATCATATATCATAGAATTAAATAATAAAGAGCATAACTAACTGATAATTTTTCTTTATTTTTCTCTTCGTGTGACAGTGTCACTTATAATATTATTTTTCTCTGTTTATTATACTTCTCTCAGAAGTGCCTACTAGCATACTAGGCGAGTAAATATGATGATGATGATGATAGAAGAAAGCCTCAAGCAGAAGACACTTTGAGAAAAATAAATGATGGGGGTCATGTTTGTAAGAAGGGAAAGACATAGGTGATGATGCACTTCGTGCAGACCATGATGAGATTAAGGGTGCTGCTACCAGGTCCACATGCCTCCCACACTTTAAGGTGTAATTAAATGTTAAGTGTCTGTAACGACCCTGCGCATGCTAATCACCAACCGTTTCACTCAAAGTTACTTCCAAAAATATAATAGAAACAAAAGTTTCACCTTCCTTATCACGAAAGTTTTATCTCCATTGTGCTATTCACTTCAAGATCACAGCCACTGCAAGCTCCCATTGTTCCAACATTAATGAGTATGTGTACCAAACATGCATTTCAGGATTAGGAAGCTTTGGTGGCATGTCTGTAAATGACAAAAGACCAATCAGAATAGGGAAGCTCGTGGGAACAAAAGAATCATTAGTAACAAAAAAAAACAGAGAAGAATGATGTGAATAGAAAATGCTAAAAGGTTGTTTTTTCTGCTTATAGTCAACAAAAGGAAACGAGCATGTTGGTGTTTTCTGAAAAAGTAAATAAAGGGAAATATTGGTAACATTAGGCAAAGAAGTTGATAATAATACTGGTCGAAAATAATGGAAGTCAACGCAATAAATAGTGCAAAGGTTTGATCGATTATTTTATTAAAACTAAAAGAATTGTAAATAATAGTAAAGGAGAGACTTTATTAAAAGAAATGCGTGACATTAAAATTGAATCTGCTATAGTTGGCACCACTTTTCATACCAAAGAAGTTATTATAAACTTATTTTGTTATTTAATTTCAACTTGTATGAATAATAAAAAAAAAGGATTTTTCATAAGTTGTGTTTGGGCATGTTTTAAAAAATGGAGACATGTTTGGAAGCAACGGTAGAAACACAGAACATAATTCTGAGCATGCGCATTGATATATAGGTAATTAAAGTAAGCCATAATTCAAACTGAAGAATGTGTGGTTAACGTGGAACTTTCCTTTTTCCGTTACTCATGCCACCAATTTTTGAGGTTGTAACTTCCTTTGACCAACTACTTCAGTGGACACTGGATCCCACTCTTTAGGTTCAACAATGGTAAAATCAACACAGTTTGCAAATCCAATAATTTGGTTCACTGTTTTGAAAAAATGAAACTATAACTTAACTGTCAATTTTATAGTTAATTTTTTTTTTAATTTCATCCTAAATAATAATAACCTAACTTGTGCTTTAAATTACTTGATTTCGTTGTCTTTCCCATCACACCTTCCTCTGGAGTATCATCATTTTCAACACCATTAGCATGGACGATCTTGCTATTATACATCTTTTTTACTCTCAATCAATCCATGCATGATTTGGCATACAGTAACAAATGCAAGGAGAAGAACTCTTGCATCTTGTTTCAAAATATGAATTTATTTTGTTCTTTAAAAGGGGGAAGACTACTCCTCTTCTCAATGGTTTGGTCTAAGTTTCAGTCACTTATTAATGTGGATGGTATACCTAAAAAAATTTATAAGTTGAAGACAATAAATAATATAATAAATGAGTATTTTGATTTGGTTATGATCAACATATTTTATATAATTTTATTAATTTATTAAGAAATAGATTTTATTCTAAATAATTTTAATATTATATTAAAAAAATGGATTTTAAGTCAAAATCAATTTTACAAAAATTTTATAAAGTGAGAGTTTACAGTCACTTATATATCATATTCACTATATCAGGTAATGTTTTATTTTTAGTTGATATAACAATTCAAATATTATTATTACTGAACTTGTTAATTCATATTATTAGTAGATACCAATTAATTACCATAAAATATACTTAAATAAGATGTTTGAAAATGTAATTGACTACATATGCTACCAACCGAGATTGGCCTGGGATGTTTTATGACCTAGATCTTGTGAGTCATGTGTTCTATTTTTATGACATGTTAAGTCATCTTCAATCTATTAACTCATTTAAAATTCTGAAATGGGTCTTATATTATTATGCACCACTTGTTTTTACTAATTAATAAGAAGTACAAAGAAAGCAACGAACTTCATCAGCTGCTAACACGGGCAATCATGTGTATGCCTCATGTTTCTAGGATCAGAATAATGGTTGAAATTAATGGGCTTCGCTTTTGGTTCATGAAGTTTAAAAAAAAGGCTTTCTTCTCTTGTTAACTTTCTTTTTGTTGAAATATTAATGTTTTTAATTGGACGAATATACGAAGAGAAAAAAAAAATAGAGAAAACTGATTTAGTTTCGGAAAATAAAATGGCTTGTGAAGAGTGTGGTTTGTCTAAGGATGCAAAGATAAACGTATCCCTCCCCCAAAGCATTAAAAAAGAACACATTAGAAAATTTCATCCCAATATATGAAATCGTTAGAAAAACAATTTTATAAATCTGAATGTTGAAAATAAAATAGAAAAGATGTTGTGTTTATTCTAATAGAGTACAAGAGGTGACAAAAAATCAAGAACGGAAAAACAAGGTAGAATATATAACAACACTTTTGTAATGTTATTTGTTTTATTTATCTCCATCATATCATGTATTTTATTCTCAAGCTTCTTTCTTTCTCCTTGTAATTTTTTTTGATATTGGAAAAAAGTTATAGAGATATATAATTGAGTGTAATAAATGAGTTAATTTTTTGGTTGGAAGAGAATAGTGTGGGCAGGAGTGATGATTGATGATGATAAGGAGTGTTTAATTTGATTAGTCGGTGGCTAAATTATTCTCACTCTTTTCCACAACAACATCCCTTCTTATTTAATCATCCACCACTCTTGTCGGCCTACACTCACACCAACCCCAAAATCATAACAACGCTCTCTGTTTGTTACCTCTTCTTTCTATATATTTTTTCAGCTTAGATTTCAATTTCAAATAAAGAAAAATCATAATTTCAATATCCAAACACGCATTTGAATCTGTCATGTGTCATTACGATTGTGCTTGGCTAAGGATGCATCCCACCGCTGTACTTCTTAACTTCCCCTCATTTTCTTCCTATTTTACCTCTTACGCTACTATTTCGAAATAGTAATGTAGTGCCAATAATTTGTATGAATAACAGAAATTTCAAGATTTCACATTTACTTTAGAAAATAAAAAAGATTCTATAGTTAAATTTTAATTTGTTTGAGACATAAACTGAAAATAAATGTAAAATATTGATTTCTTTCTATGATATATTTTTTAAACTGAAAATAATTTATAATTATTTCAACAATTATTTTCTTTCTTAACTTCAGATAACTTTGTTCGAAATCTTAAAAGTCATTTTCATTAAAAATATGTTCGAACGCACCCTTATTATGTTAATAATATTGAGAACTATTACTTTTTTGGCAATAGCAAGTGATCAAACGGTGTCACTCATTGCGAAAATTATTTAGATTAATCCCAGCATCAGCAATACAAAATAAAATACAAATTCAGTCAAATATAACAAATATGAGGCTTCGAGCCGGCCATAATTTATGCATACATAGTCTCAAACCTCATTTAGAAACTACGATACCCTAAAATTCATGTCAATAAAGCAATTACTAGAATTAATATATAATATATCTAAGAAATGGCTTTCTACATGTATTCTACATTTTGGCTCACAGATACCAAGATAAATAGTATGTATACATATCACAGTCACACTAATACTGCAGCCGAAGACTGTAATTGGATTTCATTTCACCTATACTCGGGCAAAAGTCAAGAAAAAATATTCCAGTATAATTATATTTTGAAATATCAAAGAATTTTCAGTTTACCCTTGGCCACGGAATCCTTAACAAGTTCCATATGGCAAGAAGCTTTCTGAGCTCCGGTCAACCCAGAACAGGTGGCACTGGGCCCTAAAGTGACAGCAAAGTAAAGATAAACAGTACAGAGAAGAGTTAGCAGAACAAGAGCAGATAAGAGGAAGCGATGCCTCTGGACAAGTGTGGACCAACTACCCAGTTCATCCTTTGTAAACTGCCTCCTGAAAGAGGGAGACTTCAGTCGAGGAGAAGACAGTATGGAGTCAAGAACCATGGCTTCAATATCAACCTTTTCCAAACTCCTGAAGCTGTACAACATGCAAAAACACCAGATGTAAGTGCCATGTAATGTAAAGGGCTTAAATAATGACATCAGTATAGCCATCCAAATCCCATCATTCCCAGAATCCCAGTGTTTATCTTCCTGTTTCTACACAATCACGTAGACATACTAACATACTTTTTGGCTTCTAGAAAATATTCGATGGGGATTTAACGTCAATTAACAGCTAAAACGTGACTAGAAGAGAAAACTTCATGAAATCATGGTCAAATATCAGTTCAGAATCTACTGGGAAAGTCTTCGTAAATTTGTCTTTGGTCTTCCCTCAAACAAAATTTAGACTCTCACGACTAATAATCCTTCAAAAAGGAATAAGAGCCATAAGACAGTGTCATAGACAGACAGTGCCTCACAAAATCAAGCCATGAGTGCAAATTCAAAGATGGCAGAGGCAAAGCTATCAAGGTTTTAAATTAAAAATCCGCAAGCATGACTTTGGCCACAGCATCTAAGGTTCTTGCAATATCTGCAAGAGCATCGCAAATTGCGGCCACATTTGTCCCCAATTTTCAACAATAACCAAGATCGCAACAAACAGTGACTCCACTCTCCCTTTAAAACCCTCAACACTGAAAAACCTCGCAAACAAATTCACGATTTCACTCTGACTACACATGAAACGAAAAGAGAATAACAAGCATCCACAAAAACAGCAAAACTCCAAAAAACAATAAACAAAATGAGCCCCTTCACTCCTATTTCAGCATGCAACTCCACTATACAACCAAAAGAAACGTAGATCTTCAGTCTTTCCCAACTCCCACAACATTATACTATTACACAAATATCCGTAAGAGTCACATCCACTCAGCAGCAAAGAAATCACAGAGTATAAATGTCAATTTCAAGAAGGTATCACAGTTAGGGTTGCATGATTGTTAAGTCACTCCCAGATCGATCCAATCGTAAGAAAACTGAACCAGATTGAAAAAGTAAGAGATACATGACAGCAATAGGGCGAGAGAGATTGTGAATCTGGATTGGTCATGTTTCAATCAACAACAGTAGCAATCGATAGTCAGTTCAGTCGAATGGTGAAGTAATCAGAATTAATGACAGTACGCAATCTGAGGAATAAATTGATATAGCGAAAGATGAAAGAAAGCTCAGATCTAACGATATAGTAAGAGAAAAAGACAGAAGAATACATACCCTTCACCTTAGAAGCGGTGCCTTGGAATTGCGAGAAGAGATGAGACAGTTGCCGCAGAATTTGCAAAATAATGTGTGAATCGCACGCCAATTCCTCTTATATATACAACTCCACAAGAACTAACTATGAAGGTAGCTCAAATACGCGTATACAACTCACACACTTCTTATCCCACTAATATCTATTTTCTTCTCTAATAATTCTATTTTGTCCTTTCGATCTTCAAAACGTCACATTAACCATAGTTTTTTTTTTTTATTGTTAGGTTAAAATTGGCCGATTTTTTTGTTGGAAAGACATTGATACATGTATTAATTTGGGAGCACTTTTTGGTCTTTCTATGACTTGGGGTACCTACTCTCGTGTCATGGTCAAGAAACAAGGACACGGACCCTCCGTCTCATTAATTGAATTGTTGGGCTTCACTACCTAACATGCCATGGAATATCCATCGCCTTGAGCCCACTAACTCACTCCTCTCTAGCCCATACTGCCTCCAATTCAACTCCCAGTGGGCCTTACATTAACAATCAGCTCTATAATGGACCCAAAAACCTGCACACCGTTTTTCTTAACACCGACCACCTCGTATGTGAAGGGACCCCGTTGCTACACAATTCGGCACTCCTGCTTTGTGGGGATGGTTTCATCAGAATAAGAAAGGAAATCAATGATTAAAGTCAAATTATTTGAATTACTTAAAAAAATAAGTGAGCATTAAAATATTTGTTTTATTTGTTTACTATTGTCACTGTAAAATAATTATTTTAAAATATTTTCAATATAATTTATTATAGTGCAAATAGATTGAAAGTGGGCGTTTTTTTCAGTAAAACCTTTTAATTGATCATTTTTTTTCAAATAAAAGGTTTAATTATGTTATTTATTTTCAAACAATTCCTTTAAAAATGTTAACAACATCAAATATGCTATAGAGTGTACTTATATTTGGAGTTTTCTTACATAACAACCTAATTGTAAATTGTTTTAGATTATAACTACTAAAAATAAAAAAAAAAATTACTAAAAATGTAAGTACATCTAAAAAAAAGATTTTTTTTAAAAAAAGTTAAAAATTGGCATTTTTCATACAAGTAACATTTTTTCTTTTCTTTATATAGCGAGCATATCAATTTTGACACTTTTCACAATGCATATATTTTTTCTTTCACGAGATGTTTAGTAAATCACGGTATCGCATCTTCCAACAAAAGAAACCTCAATAACAATTGGTTAATAAATATTTTATTAATACTTATTATTTTTAAATCTATTAATCTCGTATTATATAGTATTAACTTATATAATTAAAATAGTAAATAAAGTAATGGTAAATATACGATTTTTTTAATTAACTTTTCTGCAAAAAAAAATAAAAAAAAAATTGACAACTATAGTATAATAATATAATAATATGAATAGATGATTAATGAATTAAAGGATCTATCTATGCTTAAAATACTATTACTCTTTTTCTATATAGAATAAATTTATGTTGATTTATATACAAAAGGAGCAGATAAATACGAAAGGTCTGAACTAAAATATCTAAGAAGAATGAGTACTGAAACAGGTGAAGCTTGAAGGTGTTAAAAGCTACTTATCCTTAAGCTTGGAATGACCCTTCTAAACTTGGGTGGTTGCTGTTTGTAGATTACCACGAAGCAAGGGAGAAGGGCTCTGGGATTTAAGACGTAAAGTTCCTCAACATCATTTATTTTTTCTGCCAATGAATCAAACTCTGAATCACACCTTTCTTCAACTCCTTCAAGAGGGCTATAAATTCTCCCAGCTATTACTCTGCAAACTATGATGGACTTTCTTGAAAATGGTCTCTCATGGGATGTCATAATGGAAATGGATTCAAAGGCTTTCCCACTTGTGGAAGTGGTGTAAACCCCCAATGCACCTTTGAATTCCTTGTTGCTCGAAAACCCATGTCTCAGAATTTGACATATACCACAATACTCTAAAGTGCAAAGCGTGTAAGAACTGTTTATGCCCAGAGAACATGCAATGGTTGTGCCATGGAACCTTAAAAGTTCGTTTCCATCAGCCACACAACGAGGGTGCTTCTTCTTTAGTTTCTCAGCCTTTTCCTTCACCTTTTCTCTGTACTCCTCAAAGCAAGCAAAGGTTTTTGGCATGTTCAGAACCTTTAAGATGCACCCAATCTCACCCAACATGCTTTCAGAATAAACCGACCTTGTTCCACATATTGTTTCTATGATCTGTCTCGACGAATCTTCCTCAAGTTCAATCACTGCAAAAACAGTACATGTTCATAAGTTTATGTTTTTTTATAAAAACTTGTACAACATCTCAACTAAACTGATACATGTTAAATTCATTTATCAATCTATTTAGAAAAGAAAATGGGAAAGAAAACACAAGACTTGGTAAGAAGAAGCCCCTTAAACTCTTGACCCTTCAATTCAACAAGGAAACATTAGTCTGTTGTTATTACCTGAGTGGTCGGAGATATGGTGTGCTTCTAAAGCAACAAGATTTTTTAATTTCTGGCCACATTTATGGCATGTTAATGATGAACAACCATCAGAATCCATCTGAACCAACGTTCCTGTATTGGAGGAGCCATTTGCTTCATTGTGATCAAGAGGGTATGCTATCCTTGAAGATGTAGCTGACCTTTGTGTTCTACGAGAAGCTTTATTGCTGATATGGCTTTGAGGACAAGGAAAACGTCGACTAGTTTCATGGTTTGAGCTATCAAGATTAATCTGGTCGATTATGGGAGCAGTGATGTCAATGTCCCCTTTGAAACTTAGGGGATTTTTAGAGTGCCTCTTGCTTCCTTGGATGAAATCTTTGGCATTTGAACTCTCAACAGTGCCTAACTTTTTTCTCTGATTACCTTTTTGTTGCCTAGTAGTCTCTGGATCATGAACATGATTTGGATGTGGTTTGCACTGAAGGGTCTTCTTGAGAGAAATCCAAGCCTCAAACATTCTCTCTTTTTTCCTTATGCTCTTAAAGGATCAACATTCAAAAGGCTTTGGGAGAAGAAATGTGTAGAATATTTCCACGTACCAATGACCATTCCAATTCCAAAACACAATCAAGGAATCCATGCGCAACACAATTAACACGCATTATAATGATTGCAGTAATTGAATTGCCATAAACATGGTAGTTTGATTTTGAAGCCTTATAATAACTAGAGAATCCCCATTTATTATTCATGATTCAAGCAATCTCCAACAAATTTATATCATTTAAGATTATCTGATCTTTGAACAATCAACCACGAGGAAACACCAACAGGGGCCACAACCATCCAATCATTTTTTATTTCAAATAAAATACTACTCTCTGGGATTGAAATTGAATTAATCAACAAGGAAATATAAGCAGGTGATAACGTCATATAATAAAATAAACAACTTTATATGGTGCTTTCAGAACTCTAAGTACATGAGCTTCACGCAAACAGTTTGAATTCTTGGGACCATTTCCTTCTTTAATTAATTATTTGTGTCACAATGATTAGGACTCACTAATTTATTCTTTCAATAATTATAAATTTATTGAGCAGCCATGGGAGCTCTTGGCGATGTTCACATTCTAGATTGTCTTTGGTTTCATCGGTATTCAATGATTTCTAGCTATGAAAACCCAAAGTAATATATAATACTATAATTGCTCCTAAAGCCATTATCCATCCAAGCATGGCTACCTATTTGTGAATTTTGATTTTTCATTTCACTTTAATATTGAACCTTTTACCTCCCATTTGAAAAACTAAACGAAAGGGAAAAATCCTACACAAAAGAGGTGCAAGTTACGTCCAATATGAACTAATAAGTTATAAAGAGTTTTACTTATTTCTAAGCTAATTGATGTAGTGTCACAGAATAACTATTGGAGAAAACAGATGAAAATGTGAAATTCAAAAAAATGTTAACAGAATAAGATGTTCTTTGCTTGAAGAAGATGTGGATAAAACCATGAACGGCACGTTCAATAATATGCGGAAAAGTTTTGTTTTAGCGAAAGTAAAGAATTTTTTTATTTTTAATACATTAAATGAATAATTGTTTTTAGAATGAGTTTTTCTTGAAAGTGTTGTCTAGAGCATAATATAAGTGATATCTGGAATTTTACCAAAACTATTGCCACCAGAAGAATACATCACAAGGAAGGAAATTAAAAAGCCTAGTTTTGAAGTAAAAGTATGTTTCAAAGTTGAAACCACAAATCATTGTCGCTTCCTTTGCTAGTGATACTCTGCTTTCCTTGCCCCCAATGGAACGAATCTTAGAAAGGGAAAGACAATTAAAGGACGAATAAAGTAAATTGCAAGGACAAATGCATAACAAATTTCCTCCAAGTAATCAATGATTGCATATCTAGAACTTCTAAGTTAAAATAACTGGTTAAACTTGTAGCAGTTTAATGTATGATCTCAGATATTTTATAATATGCAGCAAAAGTGGTCCAAACTTTATTCTCATTCCTTGATTAGAGATGGTAGGGCATCACTGTGAAATATATATATATAGTGTAGTGCCTTAAAAAAAATGCATAGCCCTACTACATCCTCTTCTCTTGAGCTTCTACTGTATCAGGGAAATCATGACCAAAAACTATGGCTTCCTTATATGCATACTTGTCATGGTCTTGGATATTGTTGCTGGCATACTTGGAATTGAGGCAGAAATAGCTCAAAACAAGGTACTCTAATTAGAAAGACCCTACTGCTGTTTCATAAATGTTGAGAACACTGAAGGGTTTAACATGATTCTCCAATCCTTTTGGGATGAATTAACAGGAGAAGCACATGAAGGTGTGGATATTGGTGTGTAGGTACCCAAGCCATCATGCTTTCAAGCTGGGATTGGCAGCTATCACTCTCTTGACACTGGCCCATGTAATTGCTAACTTGCTTGGTGGCTGCATTTGTGTTTGGTCCAAAGAACAATATCGACAAGTTTCAGCAAATAGGCAATTAGCAGTGGCTTTTCTCATTTTCTCTTGGTAACTCTTTTACTTTGCTTAATATCCTTAAACTCACTCATTCACACATGCTTCTTGATTTGCTTCTCTCTATTAAGTTTATGTTTCTTTCTGTTGCAGATAAAGGTTATCTGCTATAAATGCAATCTCTCTTCTAAATAAACTTGTAAACACTATTCATTGTAATTTTCAAGTCTAGAGGCTTTTGTGTGATTTATTAAGAATGCAATATCAGTCTTTTATTTGCTTTGAACTTTTCATTTAAGAGATTAAACTTTTAAAATTTTAGAATTCCTAAGTGGAAACCTTACCTTATAAATCGATTTTATGAAGTTGAATTAGATTTAAAATTCACTTCTTAATTTAGTATTAGAGTTTAGAGTTTATTATAACGATTGTTTGTTGAGTTTATCAAGTCACCCGCTATCGGATCGTTACTGAACTACCTATATATTTAGGACATTTCATGTATAAGATACAAATCTTAACTGTCAGTTTTATTAGATTGAGTTAAATTTAAAGTTTAAATTTAATAATTTCTATTTGAGATATCATTTTTAATTCATATATTTGGAATTAACTTTGCAGGATTGTGTTAGCAGTTGGGTTGTCGATGCTAATCATAGGCACATTAGCAAACTCAAGATCGAGAAATTCTTGTGGGGTGTTGGGCCATCGGTCTCTATCCATAGGAGGCATTATGTGTTTCATCCATGGATTGTTCACTGTTCCCTATTACGTTTCTGCCACAGCCACCAGAAGGGAAGAAGAAAAGATGAAAGAAAACCCCAGTCAGAGTGTAAGACACACTTGATCATCTTTTGTTACCAAAACATACCTATTGTTTTAGCAAATCAATTCCAATACCAACTCAACATTTATTTTCATTTTTGTGTCTCTGATTACCCAAATTGATTGATTTTCAAGTGATGTACAAACATTTATGAGTGAACTCATAAAATCAGATTTATTTTATAAAAGTTAAAAACGATGGATAAAAATCTACTCCATGTCTGTTAGGCGTGTAAATTGATTATGAGAAGGTACAACTTTTTAAATATATTAAATGCTTAAACTTTCATGTTTTATTACATCACCATTCATCTTAGAGATAAAGATATATATAACATATTCTTTTATGTTAAAAAAAGTTTGATTTCTACTTTTCATAACTCTAATTTTAATAATAATAATAACAACAATTATGTCTCACAAAGAAAATTTCATAATTGATTTTCAACTTATTATGTAGATTTTATTATACATATAGGAAGCTGATTATCCAAAGTGAAATGTACATTTAACACCTATTCATAACGTACCCTTGTTTATAATATAATTTAAAGAGAATTTGCTGTGCCTGTGCTAAAATACATGTATTAATTAGTTGACATAATTATACTAATTAATTAATTATTTTATAAGTATTTGTCTATATAAAAGTCTCTGCTAACTTCAAATATAATAAGGATAACTTAAAATAATAATATAAATTACTGATCAATTTTGCTCTCTTTGTTTTTATTTGTCAAATTTTGAAAAAAAAGGGTTATTTTTTATTTTGTTAGAATTTCAAGAACATATTTTTTTCCTATTATACCTTTATGTCTCTTCTAATTTTTTATACATTTATTGTGTGAGATGGAAAGATGAATGGATGAAATAGAAAATTGCTAACTATTTTATTATAATGAAAAAAAAATGCATCTTTTAATTTCTACATGTAAAAAGTCTTTTTAGGAGCTAAATTGGATGAGAGGGTCCCCTAACCCCAAGTTTTTTTTGCATACATATTAACTTATAAATAAATCACACTAACACTCCTAAATTTTCCAAATTACACCAAGATTTCAGTTTTTTTAAAATTCTACAGAAATGTTTTCTTAATTTTAAAAACATAATGATAAGAGAAAATTTAAATTAATACAAGCATTATATTTTTTAAAGATAAATGAAAAAAACCAACAATAAAGAGTACATTATAAATAATTAGCGAAAATAAAATTGTGTTTTATTTTTATTATTATCATATATATATTTAGTATTTATTAAAATAAATTATAAATTTATAATATTTTAATTTATTATAAATTTATGTGTATTCAATTTTTTTATTTGATCATAAACTTAAGTGTATTTGATACTTAATATATATTTAAAAAAATGTAAATACCACTGAAAGAGAAGAAGACCCATAAAAAACAAAGAATATAATGTAAAAAAGAAAATTCACAACACATATTAGTTTTAAAAATAAAGAAGAAAATCAATTTCCAAAATCAGATCATAAAATAATAAAATAAATATTAATATAATAATAAAATTGAGAAGTGAATATGTTTAAAAAAACAATTAACAGGAGAAAACTCTTTACATTTACTCTTTATATATAAAATAGATAAATAGTTTGTGGTATATTATTAAATATGGGTGATTAAACAAGGATGAATATATGGAAGTAAAAATTATAGAAAACTAAAAACAAAGACCAGAGAGTGTTTATTTACAGGTAAGCTGAATGAATAAAAAAAAAGAAAAAAAAAAGGTGGGTGTGTTTGTGTGGTCTCATTTCGCAGAGGCTTCCCAGAACCGCTAAAAGTTGTGGCTATGAGTTTGTTTGGTTTAGTTTGTCGAAAGAAATTTCCACGCAAGTCATTCATTCCCCCAATGCTTCTTTCTCAGCAGAGCCCTATTTATCATTCCTCACCTCTTCTTCACTTCACCAAACCCTTCTTTTTCTCTCGGTAAGCTTCTCCTCCTCTCACTTCTTTCTTTTCATAACCTCACTTTAAAGTTACGCTTCTTTATTGCTTTCAACTGCAATTTTCTCAGTTACCCTATCATACCATCTTCAATTCAACTCTAAAACTCTTTCCTTTTTCTTCTAAAACTCCCTTTCTGACTGTAAAACTCCTATTTATCCCTCTGAACCTGGGAGATCTTATAATCTACTAGCTGTTCACAGGTCCTAACATGTATATGTCTTTCCCAATTTTTGTTGCATATGGGGTTAACATGTAGGTCTTTCAACATTTTTTTCTTTTTGTAGTTATTACGCTTTGTTCCTGGTGTGGGATGTTGAAAATTAAAACCAAGTAAATTGATGTGTGGTGAGTTGCAATAGCATTTTAAGGACGAAATTTATTTTTAAAAAAGTGGAGAAATATTAGTTAAAGGATGTCTGAGAGCGTAAATGAAAGAAGGAAGGTATAGATATGGAATATCGCCTTCATTGATGTCATAGTGTGCTACCAACATTTAACTTTTCTACTTAGTAGGTGTTTTGGTCGTGGAGAATTGCATTTCTGTCAGAGAGTGAAGGTCTACGTTGGTGCAGGAGTTCGTAACATGGCTACTCTACCTACTGCTGAGCTAACTGATGCAAATACAACACATGTAGCAAATGGTGATTTGAGGGTGCTGCATCCAGTGTTCAAGGTTTATGGTCAGGTCACGTCGTTCTCCGGCCCCATTGTAACTGTGAAGGTGTTTGAAGACAACGTGCTGGTGAGGGAACTTCTTGAGACCAAAGGGGAAGGAAGAGTATTGGTTGTTGATGGAGGGGGAAGCTTGAGGTGTGCGTTGATAGGAGGGAATTTGGCACAGATAGCACATAGCATGGGGTGGGCTGGAATTGTGGTGAATGGATGCGTTAGAGATGTGGATGAGATCAATGCATGTGGCATTGGCGTCAGAGCCTTGGCTTCTAATCCACTCAAATCCAACAAAAAACGCACTGGGGAAAAAAATGTCCCTGTTTACGTTGGGGGAACATTTATTCGGGAAGGAGAATGGTTGTATGCAGATAATGACGGCATCCTCATATCAAAATTTGAGTTGTCAAACTAAAATGTCTGTTAAATATTGTTGCCAGTGGATGCTTCAACAGATTTCAAGTCATGATCATTTTGGTTTAATGTAGATGGTAAGGGGAAATGCTGCGTGAATAGAATAAAACTCAATTTGTTGCATGAACATTGCCAAGTGTCTGTTTCCATCTTCATTTTTTTGGAGTTGGGGGCGTCAAGTATGTCAATAGTTTTGGCCAAACTTTCTTACCAAAATATACACAGGATCGGATTACGTGATTCAAAAGACGCATCATCACCTAATCAAAATAAAAACGAATATTGTGAACTTGTTGCGTACAAAATTACTGTCTGTCTGTTCTAATTGTGGAACAAGACGTCAATGCGGAGGAAAAAGGAATGGGCATCTTAACCAAAATGTGGCCCCATAATGGGCCAAAGGCCATTATAAAAGAATAAGAATACATCGATGACATGACAGTTTTAACATGTTGATGTAATAGCTTAGCCACAGCTGAAATGTTTATAAAGCCCGCGTGAATAAAAGATGCAGAAAAAAATGTACGAAACGTAAGTCTAGTCGATAGTATGGCCCAATTACCATAATCAAATGACATGCAGTTAATCATAAACTAATTTTGTTTGGCTAATTTTAAAATTTAAATACAGTACGAACAACAGAGAAATAGAACATTTCGTCATGTACGCTAAAGAAATAGGAGCAAAATCATCACCCGTTCTCTAAAGAGAGTGAGTTCGATAGTGTGTGTAAATACACAATCATTACTCTAGATGATTTGCGGATGCAGTCAAGTTAAGAAGGGCTGTGATCATAAACAGTAACTGCTATTTCAAATTACAACGATTTTAAGATACAGCAGTGACAGATAGAACACTTAATCTAAACATTAGGAATCTTTCCTTACTTTCTGGTAGGTGCTGCTGCATGTGGCCAAGCCCTTCAAAGGCTGCATTATAGCAATAATAAATTCTAACCAGTTTTTGAGTCTCAGAGATCTTCATCCTTTACCGTTGTCGGTCCAACACAATACAGATAAACTCGGTCCAACACAATAATAAAGGAAGGTACCAGTCGTTTTATACAGTAAATGGAAAGTTAGAGAGAGATAAGACCTGTTGCCACAATAATAGAGGTCAACAACCACCACTTCAAAATCTGATAGAAGTCATCCCTTTTAACCTTCAAGATGTCTGTCCATCGCAACCTGCAACTTTACCCACAACCTTCTTGAACAAGGGTGGCAATGAAATTTAAATCTTCATGCAATCTATCCAAGCCCCTCACCATTAGCCCAATCTTAGTGGATTTAAGGCAGCCCTCCATACAGTCAAACCCAGAGTGCTAAATTTATATCCTGTAACTGAGGCTATTTAGACGTTGAATTCAATAAAACATAATTAAAATTTGCTTCATTTAATGTATGAAGCCAATGCATAAATTCTGATCGCAGCTCAGTACTAAAAAGAAGATTTTTCTAAGGAAGGACCGAAGGGACGATATTGAACTGAAATGCTTGCCCACCCCTTTTAACAACCTATTAAAACACCTATTCAAAAAAGTTGTGCTTGAAGTGGTAAAAAGGGTTTCAATATTGAATTCTTGTTTTGGTGTCCTCGATATTAAATAAGAAAGTTGGAAACAGAGAAATGCTAAGGAAAATAACGCAGGAACCAAACTCAAAGCTGCGAATTCTGCAGAAGTACTTCATGCAAATTTCTAAAATCATATTAAGATTTTCACATCAAAGAATGTAATGTTAGCAGGGAACAATCATATTCCTGGACTCACTAAGGAAACAGCTTTGCACTTTAGAGAACTCTTCATCAGTAACAAATAAAAATTAGAAATTTACAGGTTAGGACATGTTTTCTGGATACAAAAATAAGAATCCTTCAAACTATAAATCCCTTCATCTACAGTGAATCGATATCAACATAGAAAATAAATAACTAGCACATCAGCAAATCATTTCGCTAAAGTTATGATCATATAATAAAACACATCATTTCCAAAGCCATATTTATGTAGAAACATCAATTTCTGTCGTTTAAACGTCCATATGAGGGGCGTTGTAAGTTGTAACATCAGGGGATAACAGTCTCTCAACGCAAAATGAACATCACGTCTTGAGCCCATTGGCACGTCCGCAACAGGAACAAAAAGACAATATCATAGTCAATCAACAATTACTTATGAATTAATAGTAGACTAAAAAACGCAAAAGATCATACTACAACAAAAGTTTCGATTGCAAATAAACTTTGTTAAACAAGAGAACCGATTGTCACAAAATATGCAAAGAACTTTAGAAGAACACTTTTATATAGCCAATAAGTAAACATACTATAATACTGAATAAAGACTAATACCATAGTCACAAAATTATAATCCATAGCAGATAGATCCACAAAACACGTGACACAGTACCAAAAAAGGCCAGCAAATAATATTGAGAATCCTAATGGTTGGAGGACCGAAGTGCCTCAACTATCAACTTAGTCTGCTCCCCAATCAGCTCTGAGCGATTAGCGAACAGTTCCAACTCAGTACGTTGTAACTTCTTCCACTTTGCCCTCAACTCTGCCCTCTTCGATTCACCAATCAATTCCAACCCCCTCGTCACATCACCCTCATCCAGCCCAAAAACACCCAGACCCTCTTTAAAGCGGGACACTGCATGCAAAAACATACTCACTTCACAACTTACTGGCTTTTGATTAATCTGCGTCTTTTCAGATTCATTCAAGTCGAAGCGCGGCCCTGGCACCACCTCCGGTTTCGGTTCAGGTTTAGTTTTCTTCGCAGAAGAAACATTCCTGCTACCGGTTTCCTTCTTCTTCGGACTCTTAGCAGCATTCCCGTTAGCCTTGGGCTTTTCCACTGCACCATTGGCCACTGCACCATTGGCCACTGCACCATCTATCTCACTTCCCCAAACCTTTTTCGACAACTCAAACGTTCTCTGATCGTGCGGCTTTGAAAATGTAAGGCCATCAGCGCCATTCCCTCTAACTGCAGCGGTCTCATACTTCTTCTTCAGTCTCCGTGCCTTCTCCTTCAGCTGGTTGCTGGTAACTTCCACATGGAGCGACTTCTTCAAGAAAGCATGGAAAGCATTGCCACCCTCAAACTTTAGAGGGTCGTGCCCTGTTTTTGAGGTGAAATCAGCCAAGCCCTTAAGAATGGCGATTTCGTCATCCTCGCTCCACAGCCTCTGAAACTTCTTCATTTGATCGCCGGACTTCTTCCCGTCTTCCATCTCCTCGTCAGAAGCGGCAGCGGAAGAAGAAGAATCGCCGGATTTCTTCTTTTTCTTCGCGACGTTGGAGTTGATATTCTCGGCGGCACGTTTCAGCGGTGGTTTGGGTGGCGCCGGAGAAGGTAGGGCCTTGAGCTTTGGGGCCTGGTCCATGGGCTTGGATGCGAGGGGCTTCACCGCCTTAGCAGGAGCGGATTCAGTTTCCGACTCGGTCTCGGATTCGGATGCTGTTTCGGAATCAGAGGATGAGGGTTGTGGATGAGGATTCGTGGGAGGGGGTGGTGGGTTGGTTTTGGTGATAGGTGGTGGAAGATCATCATCTTCTGCCTCTTCTCCGGAGGATTCTTCTTCCTCTTCTCCCGACGAAGCTTCTTCTTCCTCTTCCTCTCCGTGCCTCAGAGAGGATGGTTTCTGCATTTCTTCTTCCTCGGAATCTGAAGAAGAAGCCGTTGGTGGCTCGTCAAGAGGGGAAGGACGCTTCTGCTTCTGCGCCATTGAGAGGAAGAATTAGGGTTACAGGAATGTCTGATTAGGGTTTTGAAAACAAACTGAGATAAATATAACTACATAACTACTAAATAAGAAGTGGCCATTGAATTTTATAGACATGTATAAGAAAGGGCAAAAAGGTACAAGTGAAACACTTCTGATATTTTCCTCTCAATGCTTTTCAATATATCAAATTTTTTTTTTCTCCCCATTATATTATAATCAATATAATTCATAAAAATAATAAGATTATATTTATCTATATTTAAATGCTTTATAGAAGAATAAATTTATTTAAAATTATTGAAAATTTTAAAATATATACATTTAATTATAAAAAGTATAGATAGAAGATATATAAGTAGTTAAAAATTTAAATATATGAACAAGAACCAAAAAGAATTTAATAAGAATCCAGATTTACAATATAAAAAAGTGTATAATCTAAGATAATTATTTTATTCTGGCTAAAGTTTATACTTAATTAAAATATTCACATTTTTCATTTTATTTTTTTCCTCGTCGTATATCTATAATTTTATCCATTACTTATTATTTTTAATCTTTTTCACTATACCTGCATTCCTTTAGTGTTAATGAATAGTTTTCCTTTTTTATTATATAGATTATATTGTAAATAAAATAAATATTAAAATATTTTGTAACAACATAAATCACATTATAGAATTAGAATCAATAAATAATGACATATCGTTAATTTTAACTAGTATATTACATTTTAGAAGCAATATATTTTTATAATTAAATTTCAATATGTAAATATAATTTGAGTTAACTGTATAACAAAAAAAACATATTGAAATATAAAAATTATAGTTTAATCTTATGAAAATGATTAAAAATATAAAAATAATTTTAAAATATTAATTAACATAATAAAATCTATTAAAATTCCATAGTTGGGTAAATATAATAGAGAATAAGTTAAAAGAAAAATAAAATCAGAAAAGTTGTGTGTGTATGGAACAGAGAAAAATATGTATTATAAAAAATATAAAAAGAAAAATTATCTTACATGAAAACTAATAAAATATTATCTTGTAAGCGAAAAAGGTAGATTAAAAATATAATAAATTATTACATTATATAATAAGGTTTAACAAGGAAATTTTAATAAATCATTTAAGAATAAAAAGAAAATAACTATAAAAACAAGTAAAAGATGTGCATACCAAATATACCTGTAAATGATAATAAGAAGTCATTTAATGTAGTTAATTTAACATCCTACTTTTATTTAATTGATTTTTTTTAAATCATTCTGTATTCAGATTTGTTTTGACATATTGGGAAAAATACTCAGCATTCCAAGAAGCATGATTTAACTTAAAAGGATAAATATTATTCAATTGTAATTTTCAATATTTTTGTAGACAACCCATACATAAATAAAATACCAACTGTGTCCCTAAAAAACAAGAAAAAGATAAAATAATAAAAATAGATTAATATATTTAAAATATTTTTATAAGCTATGAAGATATTTAGAATAATAAAATGAAATCTTGAGATTCACTATTTAAATTATAATTTTAAAATTTCTTCTTTAAAATATTTTTTGCAGAAAAAAGGATAAAAGTGTCTTTGACTGATTTAAAAAATGTCTATTAGATATACTTTTATAAAAATATATTTTGAACAAATTTAAAGGTAATTATTTTCATAATAAATAAATTGAAAGTTTAAAAGTTCTACTTGTTTAGAAAAATGCATGTAATTGACAGAATCAAACACGAGATTAAATTATTTAGTGATTGTTTAAAATATTATTCAGCACTGTGCTTGAAAATATAATCCTTGAAATATGCTCCGTGAATTTTATCAAACACTTTTTTTTTTTTACCTTATTTAATATACTGAATTAAACTAGCAATGTATTGTGAATGACTTAATTCTAAGCATGATTTCAAATCATCATAAGTTTTATAGGATATTTTGATTTGGGAAAAAGTCATAATATTTAATAATAAATTTTTAAGTAATTAGAAAATAAAGTTTATAAATGAAAAATAAATGCTTATTTTTTATTTGTTCTGCATTTTTTTATTTTTTTAAATCTCTCTACATTTTCTTCATAAAAAAAATAGTTTCTAACCTCAAATCACTGTTATATCAAAATTATAAAAAGTTGGTGAAGTGAAAACTATTTTAAATTGTTTGGTTTTTGTAAGTACATTCAATTTTGTTGATATTTTAAGTTGTGTTTCCTTTTATCCTCTTGAAATTGGATATGAAAAGTGAAAAATACCATTCAATTTATGATTGATTTATTGGGGACTTACCTAAGTAGTTTAGAGTAATGAAAAATATATTTTTAAGAGCATCTTCATGAAATACACTTTAATTTAAGCAAAGGGTATTTCTTTCTATGTAATTTGATGTTTAATTTTTAATGTATGATCTTTAAGAAATGTTATGATAAACTAAAAGATAGTAGATTGATAATATGTGGACTGTATTGATGATATTCAAATAATATCAATGATTAATTATAGTATATTTTCATCATTGATATGATTGTTGATATGATTATTGATATGATTATTGATGTTAATGTGATTTTTGCTCAGTTTAATGAACTTTAGAGTTGTATATCCACTTATGATACTAATAAATTTATAAAAAATATAATATTTTTGTTGTTTGGATTTGATGTCACTTGAGCGATGCGTTAATGTTTTGGTGATGCTTAATTGATATGCAATAATTGTACTTGTTGACTTAAGTTGCTAAAGTACATGATATATAACTTAAGGGTTGGTTTATTTATACAAATTTCTTCCCTATTGAAACATGTCATTCAAGTATTGGATATGATATCTCAGTGACATTGTTTGTGGCTCAAACATGTTACTGAAGGCTTAAGTGTTCTGATAATGAGATAGAAACTTATCATGAATAACAAATGTCTTTTGGCAGTGATGAATTTTAGTTAAATCACGTATGTACATGTATGTTGTGTGTCTCTATCTCTATATATATGTGTGTATGTATACATTAGGTTTGATCATATATAACTTGCATAAGAACCTTAATGGATGTTATACGGAGTTACCCAAAACGGTATTGAACCTTAAAAAAGTGATAGACACATAACTCTCATTAAAAGATGTATATTTACTCAAACGTTGTCTAAACGCATATATAAGATTTTAGGTAGTGAAAAGTTAAAATAAGTTCACATCTAACTTTGAAGTAGGTGCTTATATTTAGTTTGATAATAGATGTTTTAGTTAACCTTAACATGCATAAAAAAAATTAAAAGTTAACTATTTAAAGTATGGCACGTTCATGATATTATAATATAATGGATGATTAACTAAATTTTTATTATCATTCATATGAATGCATGCATGAGTATAATGATTATGAATATATAAATTTCATGCTTTTGTATACTTTATTTCCTCTTAAAAGATATTATTACACCTTAAAAGTAAGAACAACACATGTCTTCCAATAATACACTATGTTACATTAGAATTTTATTTATGCATATTTTTGAATTATAATAATTCATCTATATAGTTAGATAATATATATATATATATATATATATATATATATATATATATATATATATCACTAGTGGTAATAGCATGAAAGTATAAATAATATAAGAAAAAAAAAAAAAGAAAAAGAAAAAATGT
>Ga0123342_1002314_pt1 | contig 31673 bp, 17 predicted proteins | sample Turbeawhitnodule_FD_89960 | JGI IMG/M metagenome (GOLD analysis project Ga0123342, IMG submission 89960) | Root nodule microbial communities of legume samples collected from Mexico - Turtle bean Mexico white nodule | ecosystem: Host-associated > Plants > Roots > Nodule | place: Mexico: Nepantla... | reverse complement strand
TCGTGATCTCATTCTTGGCGAGGATGTCCGAAGAAGGAGTTATGGGGAATTATCTAGTGAATCGCTATATGTCATCAGAGGTAAGAAAAATATCAGAGATAGTGGGAGCAAGAACAAAAGAAGGAGTCAGTCAAAGACTCAGGATTGCTCAAGTGTAACATGTTGGAATTGCAAGGAGGTGAGACATTTCAGGAATCAATGGCCAAATAAATAAGTTAACATTGCAAAAGATTTCACGGACGATGACCTTTTAGTCTGTTGCGCAGATAGTAGTGTGGATTCCTGGGTCATGGATTCTGAAGCATTGCAGAATCTAGTTATTGGAGATTTTGGAAAGGTAAGACTAGCAGACAACAGAACTCTTGATGTTACGGGCATGGGTGACATAGTGACATAGTGTTGAAGACATTGGTTTCTGGACTTTGAAGGATGTCAGAATTGTTCCGAGCTTGAGAAAAAGTTTGATTTATGTTAGGCAGTTGGACGAACAGGGACATGAAGTGAAGTTCGGAAATCAGTAGTGGAAGGTCGTCAAGGGAAATATTGTCATGGCCCGCGGAAGAAAGAGAGGTTTGTTGTATATGGTCGAATTATTGTCTGAGGGAGTGACCATCCTAGTTCAGAAGATAAACAAAGTCCAGTTCACAGAATCTCGTGGGTAGAAGAGGGTTGTCTTTACAAGAGAGAAACCCAGAGCCACAGGTCAGATTCAGGATGAACGAGCATGAAAAGGTTCAGGTAGACCAGTCAGAGGTACTCGTGGCAGTGGGAGCACGGGTCGTGCTTCAGTTGAGGTTCCTTAACGACAGTGGGTTCGGAGAACTAGTATTCCAGCTGTTGAAACTTCTCTAGAAATTTTCTTGTTGAATATGGATAGTGTTTGTTCTCGGGCTATTCCAGCATCCAACAGTTCATGTAAGTGGGAGCCGGTAGTGACTGACGTGTTGAAACTCATGGGAGTTTTAACGAAGTCTTCAAAATGATTAAGAAGGATGGTAGCAACTAGAAGTGGAACATTGAGTTTCGTCGACAGATTACAAAAGTACATGTACACAGTTGAAGCACAGGTGAACATTGTTCTGTGAATTCAAATGGGAGATTGTTGGATATGAAGTCTAGACCAATTGGGTTGGGCTAACTAGACACCATGTTTAATGAGTGGGCTTAATCATTGTACACAGTTGAAGCGCAAGTGAACATTGTTTCGTGGCTTCAAGTGAGAGATTTTTGGTATGAAGCCAGAACCAATTGGATTGGGCTGACTAGGCACCATGTTTAGTGAGTGGGTTTAATCATTGTGTCCCTTTTATAATCTCTATTTAAAGAGATCATTGTACTTATAATTGGTGTGCAACAGGATAGAATGAAAACCTAATAGTTGCCCGTGTGGATGTAGGTTGCAGTTGGTGACCAAACCACGTTAAATTTTGTGTTGTTTATTCTCTGCAATTGATTCATGATTATGTATGTTGCTTCCGCATGCATTTTTCCCATCAAATGCAACATTGTGATCAAATTATAATTGAGATATGATGAAGGAGATAAATTTTGCTCGATTTTTTCTGCCATGGATAAGTTGCAACTAAAATTGTTTTACTTGCTATAATGTTTTGTTTTGTGATCTCTTTTGGTTGTCATATATAAGAATGTAATGCATTTGACATTTGTGTGTTTTAGTGGTGTTTTGTAGTACTAAGATAATATCACCTTAGTCTTTTTTATAAATATGATTGGATATCCATCAAATGCTTTATTAACTATTTTTTCTTAACAAATAAAAAAAAGTTACATAATATATTAAAAGTGTTTTGATAAAATAAAACGAAGACAAATATAAAGACTAAAATACTCATACTCGTACTCAGTCAATATGAGAATTCTTCTTCAAAATTGAGATGAATTCAAATCATACTTAGAGATATGAATCCATTTGTCATCGTAACCAAAACTTACCAAAACCCATTCTTTTCAAATTTTAGTTGCAACAAAATGAATTAAGCCTTCTATTAATTAGTATTATTATTATTATTATTTGTTACATGTGCCTATCTATTTGTGGGGTATTATACATCCAACTATATATACAACATGAACCTTTTTGTTGACAAATATTTGAAATGCTCTGATTTAATTATCTAATGTATTAAGCACTAGCACTATGACAAGTCCTTCCAAGAGGGCCGAAGATGGGTATCATATGCCGAAACCTCTCACTTTTTTAGATTTCATATTATTGTAGGGATATATACTTGTTTCATTGACCAACTGGGTATGAAGAATAAGTTGGAAAATTTTAAACTTGGAAAGTTTAAAATTTTCATGAAAGCAAATAAACTCAACATATTATGTCATCTTAATAATAATCTACCATGAGAAACAACAATCTTTACTACAGTGGACTTCAAGGATCTTTGAAAACCCAACCAAGGATAGTTTAGTAAAATTATAAAATCCAATATTTTAGTAACCATCTTTGTATTAATGCAAATTATAAATGGGTTGGCACTATGGTTATATACCCACACCTTTAAAGTACCTTTTGAAAAAGCAAATGTTGTTGTTTTGCCATCCACACGTCTGCTCCAAGGTCTTGGCATTAAATTCATCATGGTGTTAGAGAATATGAGAAGCAATTATGGCATAGCATGCAGCCATAATGTAGCAGAGTTTTCTTTAAAAAAGATCACATGATTGAGCAAAGTGGTTGTAGGGGCCAATGCCTAACTCATTTCTCCACGCTATCAAATGTCACCAAAAGGATTGGACAATAATTCCAAGTATATTTTAGCCACTTGCATTAGAAAAATGAAAAGAAAAAAAAAAGATGAAAAACTTGCATTAGAAACTAAGGGATACCCTATTTAATTTGTATGTGGCATGCCCAAAAGATGTGGTGGAGGAAGTCCATGGACAGAATCATATGTGATTTTTTTGACAAAGGGGACATTTTACATTGGGGTGTTTCCCTGTCTGGTTAGAAACACATATAACATCATTAATGGGTGTGTCGTGTTATTGGGTAGTGGAGTAGCATCTCTCACATCACCATATCGATTAGGCCCTCACTATCAAACTCTCAAAGGGTTGGTTTTGTACTTTACATTCATTCATGGTGGAATACCCTTTTGCTCTTTCATTTTCTTTCTCTTTTTTCTCTTTCTTAATATTTATGGAACTTTGCATGTGATGTGATACCAAGTAACTGTGATTAGAGTATGTCGTATGCAATGGAGTTTGTAAACATGATTAGAGTCACATCAAATTTATCATTAGTGATAATAATGTCTTCCTTAATCCTCTTTACATAAATTTTTTAATCTAACTCTGATGCAAATGCATAGTTCTTCTTTTCTAACTACACATACATACTTTATATCGAACTAATCATCCAAATTTAACATTACATGTATTCTGTAAATGCTTATATCCACAACTGTTAATCAAGATAACGATGTTGAGTTATAAAGAATCAATTTTAGTGTTTGAAATTTTCTCAGAGATGTTCTAGAAGCGTAACAAGGTTCACCTTCATGCATGATATATCTTGCAATACATCAACAAGAATTTGTCATTATCGTTACTTAGTGACCCTTTTCGTAATATCAACCCATATGAATAAATCTACAAACCTACGAAAGATATACAAACATAAATTGAACAGCGTACACATGTAATGTTCTGCAAAATAGTAAAATACAGGAACAAGTGAAAACATGACTAGAAAAATAATGTTAAAAAAAGTGTGGTAATCACGAAGTCATCGTGGTTGCCATAATGGTTTTGATCTATGCCTTAATGCATATGGTACCATTTGTTTATAATAATCTAATATAGAAAAGGTGGCATTGACTTTTGGCGTTATAAATGATGACAAATAAACCTACCCATTTTTTCTCTTCCTTCTGCATATGGCTATTAACAATGATTAATCATTGCTGAGTTGAGATGTCAAGGACAATTGATTACAACCATCACCAGCTGGCTTTGTGGTTCAGAACATTTAATTCTACTAAGACCCTATTTTCTGGTCCATAAACAATTTACACACCACACAATTTAAAATCAAGAGAAAAAACTGTACCAAAATGAATGAAATGAATACTGATAGAACTAGAACCCAAGTTCAATGATTGTCATGAACCACAACACAAAGAATAGCATACATTGTCCTCTAAGACTATATTATACTATAAATATTAGTTTTAAAGTAAAGCATTACACAGTATGTATTTAAATAACAATTTAAAGAATTTGTGTTGTTAGTACATTCTTGTGATGAAGAAAGGAGACAAACATAGAAACATGGTGTTTTTTGAACCACTTGGTGTTTTTTGAACCCCACACAAAGTTATTTAAAAAAACTCAACAGATAACAGTGTAGGAGAAACAACTATTTCTTCGTGATAAACTAAACCAAACACAGCAATACTGATACATCAAGATGACTCGGAATACATCAGGCTAAGAAAACTGGAGCATACATCAAGATCAACTTCATTTACAAAACAGCTGAATGAATGCCTTTGACTTTTTCTCACTTAGGCACACACATAGCAAGGGAAGGGAGAAGGAGAAAAACAAGTGAAGAGCTATTAGTATAGTACCACTTCTCAATCAGACACACCATTAAGCCACTACCAAAACCTAAACAAAACCTTGCATCAGCCAGAAGACAGTTAACATTAACAGCAATGCAGATAATAAGGAAATCATATACAAAACGTTAGCCGAGCAAAACTTGCAGGGGTATGCTGATATTTGGCACAGCATGAAGCAATATCGAGACGAGCCTTCTATTCGCCTAGCAAACAAGAGATGATCTCAAAGATGTAGGTAGTTGAGTGCAGGATGACCAACGGATGACTGATTCAGTCACCACAAGGTCAAGTTGCTCACACTCACCAAGTCCAATTGTCCTGTTTCTCTTGCTGTGGATTCCCAGTACCTTGTGTCCATTCATTCCACTTGACCTTTTAGCCTCTGCAGGCTTGCGATTCGTTTCTTTAACATCGTTTTCAATGCAAAGATGAGAATCTTGTAGTAAAAGTAACTTTCCCAAGCTAGTTTCTGCAAAAAAAATAGCAAACAAGATCAGACCATGAAGCTAGGAAATATTAAGGTTGAAAAAAAAAACTTTAATGCATACCTCCAGCAATTGCATTTACATCTGACATGTTAGCTGAACACTCTAATTTAAAACTCTTGTGTTCAACAACAGGAGAGGGGCTGAGGAATGAAAAGCTAAGCATCGAGGGAATTGGAGTAGAGAATTCCAAACCAGATGAATCGCCTACACTCTTGAATGAAAACCCACCAGATAGTAGACATGGCGTGACTGGTTCTTCCAAAAAAGAAGAAAATGATGATCTGCATGTGAAAGTAGGCGATTGAGCATCACAAGTAGGAGTGCCAGCGCCAAAGCTGATGTCCTGATTCCTGGACATGAAAGAAGCTGAGAATGAGCTGCAACCAACATCCCATTCTTCGCAACTTTGGATCTGATTTTCACTTAGTTGTTCTGGATTTGTTTGGTTGCTTTCCATCCAGCAATGATCTAGGCAGGGAAAGTTGAGATGAAAGTTAGAAGCACATATTTATCTTGTCGACTTAAATAATAGAGTTTTGAACTGGCACACCATAAATGGCATAGTATGATGGATTTCATACCAAAAGTAACCCTTTCAGTGTTACTGCATAATTGTAGCATATTCTTAATGCTTCAGTTAAGTTATCATGCATTCAATACATACTAACGATCTTTTTATGTTCAATTTTTAATAGTAATCTACATCACAACTGAACTGTCGTTACCCTGCTTCGCAAAATGCTCTATTAACCAGTGTTAAATCTAAACAAAACAGCATCAGCAGATAGACATTAACAAGATGAAAAAGAAAGTAAACTTACCCAAAACCTCTTGGGCAGTGAGTCTTCGAGAAGGGTCTGTACACAGCATTCCCCTGATCAAATCCTTAGCTGATTCAGAAATTCGATCCCAAGGTTCCAATGGAAACTTCAAGGAAGCAGCTTTAACAGCTTCAAAAATCCGGGATTTAGTCTTTCCCCAAAACGGAGGCGTCCCACTCAACAGAATGTAAAGAATTACACCTGCACTCCACACATCAGCAGCCTGGTTATAAGCACCAGCTAATACCTCTGGAGCTATGTAGAATGGACTCCCAACTAAACCGTGCAAACTTTGACCTGCTTAAACATATTCCAACCTTTGAAGATGAACACCACAAACATTCATAGGAGCAACCAAAATTGAAAATATTACAATCTGCAAAGGAAGAAAAGGAAAAGGTACCAGGCTTGATGTAGGTTGCTAGTCCAAAATCTGCCAATTTAATAGGAGATGAGGACGATCTTGTTGCTAGGAGAATATTCTCGGGCTTCAAATCTCTATGAACAACCCCGTTTTCATGACAATACAAAACCACCTGCATAAGGTGCCTGAAGAGAACCCTGGCTTCAGATTCTGAAAACCATCCATGCTTCTCTAATCGGTGAAAAAGCTCTCCTCCAGCACAAAGCTCCATCACCAAGTGAACAAAACCTTCCTCTTCGTAAACTGCTTTGAGATCCACAACATTGGGGTGACCAGATAGCCTAGCCATTATCTCTATCTCAAGTTTGACACTTCTCAAATCATCCGAAGTAACCAACCTATCTTTAGCAATTGATTTGCAGGCCAGAACCTCTCCTGTTAACTTGTCAGAACAGGCCCTTATGACACCAAACTGCCCCCAACCCAATTGCTCGCCGAGAATGTACCGATCTTTTAGATTATAGACTTGACTTGTGTCTAATATGGTCTCAGTCAAGCCTGCTACTTTGTAACAATTGTATGAAGTACAAGGTTCATAGTTGCTGCTGTTGCTCGTGGCAACAGCCATACCAATTTCCTCCTCCCTCCTCAACAAACCAAGAAATATAAGTATTTACTCAATTTGCTTACCCAACAAAATTATTGTTGAATAGTTGAAACTTGCTCTTCAGGAGGCAGAACCAGCCTCTTTGGCACAATAAAACAAACGTCAACCTTTGATTTTTCTCACTTTTCTCACCCACAAACCAAAACACTCCATTTCAGAGTCAAAATCTTTGAAGAAACTTAACGGAGTTTATATTTGACAAAGAAAACACACAACGTATGGCAGACGATAGCATGAATCTGAACCAGTCAGAACTAGGGACCACTTTTTTCCCTTTTCCAAAATCACTTGATCTGCAAAAAATAACAATGAGACTCACATCAAACACTTCACGATAAAAAAAAAAATTTAAAAAACTAAACATGTTCGTAGCAACAAAACACCCCTCCTTAACACCAATCACGTGACTCAGATCACAAGTCACAATAATTTGAAGAGTAAACCTTCCCGGCTTCAAATTTCACAAACAAAATTAGTGATTCTAAAACTACCATGTACACCCCACAAACCCAACTGAAAAAAACCAAATAAAAAATCATCTTTTATGTCACCCACAGAAAATTCCAACCCGAATCACCTCCATAACAGACACGCACGATCCTCATAAACTCCAAAACGACAAAAAACACAACCCCAGAAGGAAAAACAGCGCAGAAACAACAGAATAAGCAAAAACAACACAGACCCATGAGAGTCCACGCGAAACCAGACAACCCCAGATCCGAGGACGGCACAGAGGACTCACCGGTTGCGGAGAGAAAGAAAGGTCAAAAAGTGGAAAAGTGTGGGTGTGAGGAGAGAGAAGGAAGAGAACGGAAGAGGCCGTTGGAGCAGTGGTTGAACTGAAGGGAGGAGAGAGCAACCATGGGCTCCAAACAGGGACTTCTTGGGGACTCAACACAAACAAACACTCACAACAATAACAGTAACACCAACTTTGTTGCTGTTTTGTTTGGTTCTGTCTTTTTGAAATTGAAGGCTCTCCTCGGACGCCAACACCGACTTCTAATTCAGTTAAATCAATCCCTTCTTCCATTTCACACTCATTATTATCACCACATTCTTATTTATATAACTAATTTTTACTTTTTAATAAATTCTTTTTTACCTATTATTTATACTCTTTTAACCTAGATAATATTATTCCTGCTCAGTGGATTAGTATGTAAGTCATATTTCAAATTTAATATAAACAGTAATATAAAATTATATTAATTATTGGTAATTTTTTTTTAAAATAATTGGACAATTAAAAATATTAAGTACATTTATAAATAAAAGATGACATCATTATGTTTCTGAGAAGAGAAAAAAGCATCTAATTATAGAACTAGTGCGTCTTTTTATATAATATTTCTTCCACCATCAAATTTTTAAAATATTTTTGTTATAACTAACTATTAATTTTAAAGTTTAAAATAACATTAATTATCTTTTTTTTATTTATATAATTATTCTCTGTTTAATTTTTAATTAATTTACATATATGTATTTATTATTATATAGAGAAAAGGTAAAATAAAAAATTATAAATATTTCATTAAAAAAATTATTTTTTATTTTTTCGATCAAATCTTAAGCGAAACTTAAAAGTGAAATAATAATAATAATATTAATAATAACATTACTAGTGTAAATAAATTAGTTTTGATCTATAAAATCATTGTGATAACATTATAAAATATAAATTTTTATTTATTGATTTTTTTTCTCACCATGATCTATTTTAAATTCACTATATGTGTTATTTTACTTTAAAATTGAGCACTCAGTAAAAAAAATATTAGTTAAAAATGTAAAACAAAAAACCTTAAAATGTATAGAAGACAGATTCTCGTTTTAAATTATGGTACTATCTTAATTTATAATTATAGAAGTAAATTAGTTAGGCATTTACTTAAAATATTAAAAAAAATATATGACTATTTAATTACAATTATTAGGCATGTGAAGTTCGTAATTTTATAATTATCAATTAAGAATCCTGATTTTTTTATCATTTTACGAGCTCAAAAAAATAAATCTTACTATATTTATACAGCTATTTAACTATACATTATTAATTATGGTAAGTCTATTGATTTTATAATTATTAATTTAAGAGCCATGGAATTAGTTATGAGTGCAGAAAAGTAAACCGTTATTACTTGTTTTTTATTTTGAAATTGATGTTTGGAATTTAAGCTTCATATATCTCTAGAAAATTAATGTTGCTTTCTTTCCTAATACTACTATTTCACACTCACCAATCATTGCCTATAATTAATACAAAGTTGATCTTCGGATAATTAATTTAAAGTTTATTATTGTTTAAATTAACATAAAAAAAATCAGTTTTAGAGATTTTTTAAAATGATAAAAAAAAAGGTTAACAGAAACATTTAGCAAAATGTTTAATTGCAAAGATTTGAGAAAAAATTTGGATAAAAAATTATTTGTAATTTTGATTGTATGTTTGAAATAATAGATGAAATTTGTAAGAAATTCTAAAAAACTAAATTACAATTCTCTTTCAACTAAAACAAAATCTAAATATGCATAATATAACTAGCAATAGTGATCTCTCTCACAAATGAGATATTCCCTCCTATAAAATCTTAATACATTCAACCATTTTTTTTATTGTGCTAAGTTCTTAAGATCATATTTTCTATCATTCAAACAAAGGAACATCCTATGCTTTTTTTTTACTATCTAATTATATCCTTTGTATTTTATGTATTTATCTCTTACTATTATTGTGTAATGGCCTATTAATGAACTCAAATTGTTTGTATTTTTTATTTTTAATGTTGTATTAAACTTTAAGAATATAATAATATTTTTTCACATCTTATATTTTAATTATGTAAAAAACAAAACATGTGAAAGAAATAAATTTGTGATGTGTGGGTTTGCCAACTTACTATTTTTAATATAAAATAAATAAATGAAGTATAAAATGTATTATTTAATTTATTAATATATTGTTATATTTAAATATAATTATAATAGAAGTATAAATATAAATTAAATTTGGAGTACTTTTACTAATAGCATAAAAGAGATTAATAAATTTATTTTACTAATAGAATTAAGAAAAAAAAATTATTCCTCCAAAGAGTTTTCTTAGAATTTCAAAGATGTTTAAGAAACCTTGAAAAGTAGGTAAAAAGACTTAATGAACTAAAAATAATGTTTGGAACAACTTATTCTAGAATTAAAACATGTTTTTTATCGATAACAATGTAATACAACTATAAAAAAAATCATGCATATAAAAAATGTGGGAGCTTGCGTAAAGAGAATCTATGAATGTGCATGAATATGCTCTTTTATTTGGTATGTATTTTTCTATAAATTAACGAAAATTTTGTTAGTTAATTAAATATTAATTTAAAAATTATTTATCAATAATAAAAATTATTTTAGATACCAATAATTTTTATAGTTTCTAAAATAATATATAATTTAATCAATATAACAACTAAATTATTTTTTTTCTCTAGACATAATTTTTATTTAATAATTTACCACCAGTGCAGACATATCTATCTTCAATTCATATGTAATTATATAAGGACATTAGCTATGAATAAGAGCTTATGAATTTATCAACAAATTTTGAGAATTTGTAGATTAAAAGTTACCTACACCCGATTTATCTACGAGTTTTTTCTAAGAATTTTGTTATACCAACAATTTTTTTTAGTAGATAATAGTGAATTTTCCTTTAGTGAAAATATAATTTGATGTCAATTTTATCCTAGAAGATGTTTCTTAAGTTTATTGGTTCAAAGATTAATCACTAGTCTAACTCTAACGATCCTCATAAACAACTAGAATCAAATATAAATTTATCGATATTTTTTACAATGTGTAAATGTAATTTAATAAGATATTGAGATAGCATTAACATTTTTTTTTATAATTAGATCATTAAATTATTTTATTTATGAAAAATTATATAACTTTTATATTTCATAACTTTTTTTTTAATTTTTCATATAAGGTTTAGCTAATATGCTATTTATAAAAAAATAAAGTAGCTACATGTCATTTTATTAAAAAACATAGGTGAGATTAATTTAATTTATAAAAAAATTGATTAGGTGATGTGGGTTCTTATATTAATATAGTTGATTTCATATATAAAGTAATACAACTAAAATTCAAACCCTAAAGTAATTAGTTAAGGAACACAACCCTCTCTCTCTTGTCAAAACTAATATTTATAGATTATCCATAACCATATATTTTTAAATAATATATTTTTAAAAATTTTAAGTAATTATTTCTAACAAAATTCAAAAACCTAAATAATTAAGTTAGCCTCATGTTACTCAGACATTTATATACTTATTATACTATTATAGAAAATATGTGTTGCCTTTGTTTGGCCAAAAAGATTTGTTCAAGTAGAAGATATTTGGAGCACGAGCTAAAATTGCTTTCTTAGACAACTTCTTGACACAAAGAGCATTATAACTCTAGCTCAACTATCTATCTTGTACAATATGCACTTTTATCATCATGAGTTGGTGTAAAAGGTTATACTATCTAGGGACATGAGAATTTATAGTGACCAAGGATGTTGTGTACAAAAGAATGAGCACATTTAAAGTTGCATGGCATGCATTTAATGTACTATTCATATTTAAGCTCGTCGGACATAGAAAGGACAAATGTAAGATACAGCTTCTCAATGGCCAAAATAGTTTTTGCAATAGTTATCTTTTTCCAGTACCTATATGAAACATCTTATCAAGACGAAGAAATAAGCAAGGAGGTTGCGTTGTGCCAAAATGTTGTCCATATTTTTTTAACCTTATATAATTTCATGGTGAACACTGTGAGTGTTCATCTAACAAGTTAGGAGAGAATTCATAAGCCTTGTATTCATCAAAATATGCAATCTCTCCCTAGAGAGCTAAATCAATTATTTGTACTACGAGAGAATACCTAAACATTGTATCAATGGTAAGACGCAAACACCCCCTAATATGCAAACCCAATGATTTGATGATCATATAAATACTTAACCTTCCCACCTTATCCAAAAGTGGTTGTTTGGCAAACAATACTCAAGGGAGTGACTAGAAGCCCAAAGAAGACTTGTTTTAAGATCAATTGCAGTTAGATTTAGAAATTGAGAAGACAATTCAGAAGAATATAAGTAAGAAAAGAAAAGAAAAGCAATGAGAAGTTAGAAAAGAATCTTCAACTACGTTTACCCCTCACATTGAGATAATTCAAGAAAAAAATAACATGGTTGAGGAAGAACAACCACCATATAGAAGAACACTTGTTAAATCCTATGGAGTAGTGGAGTTGGAGGACCTAGTGTCACACAAAAGTTGTGTAGTCAGTGGTCAAAGGTTGAAGCCTTATTTAGGTGGTGAAATTGAAAGGCTCATCACCGTGATTTTGTTGAAGAAGTTATAAAGAAACAGGCGTCAAGCTATATGACGTTAAACAAGCGCTTGCTGGGAGGAAACCCAGTATTTTAATTATTTTGTTTTATTTTTGTGTGTTTTGTTTAAGTTGTGTGTTGTAAGGTGAAACCAGGTTTGATGACTCCAGAACAGTTCAAATCATATGTTGCATGGTCTGATGACAAGTATTATTTTTTCGAAGGGGCGGGTCCAGCAGATAAAGTAGGATCACCTACAACTGTATATAAGGATTTTAACACATAGTGGGAAGAATTGAAAAGAAGAGATGATTAAGCACAAAACATGGTTTTATCTTTTTAGTTATTTCCTTTGAGTTTGTTTAATTTGCTTATATTTTTAGTTTTATTTTATTTGTTGAGTTTTTTTTCTAGTTTTATTTTGTTCGTAAATATTATTGTGGGAACTGAATTATTAATTTGAATTGTGGGGAAATTATTAATTAGACTTTGTGTTTAAGATTAAAATAATGAAATGATATAAACACGGGTTGGAAAAGAAATGTGTTGAATCCATATTCAAATTTAGTTGAGATTGTGGTACATAAAAATTTAACAGATGATTAGTTGGAACAAATAATGACAAACAATAAGGAATTAAACTAAGCAAGTCAAGTAAGTGTGTGTGAATCTTAATTGTCTATAATTATTGAACCCTGAATCTTAGTTGATATACTTTCCTACCTATTGGAATGTTTAAGTAAGGAGAACATATTTGCAATTTATATATAGAAAAGGGAATGATTGACTTTAGTTGTTTTAAAGTTCAAATAATGTTTTTGGTTGGGAATATGAATGATATATTTCTATTATCATTTATTGAAAAAGAATATAAAAAATAGAAGAGAAGAAAAGAAAAAAAAAAGTTCATGTTGAAATCATTAATAAATGGGGAAAAATATTAAAGTCAAAGAAATTGATGATTAGATAACACATATGTGTTGTATTTGGATTGTAGGTATGTTATTTTCCTTTTAAGTGTGCATTTTGTTATCTGAAAAAATAATATTTTTTTTAAGCTTAGCCTCATTATAATCCCACAAAAGACCTTAAGATTCATGTTTCTAATGTGATTATGATATGAAGATGAAATGAAAAGCAATTGTGATTTGTCAGGATTCAGTGGAAATAGAGAGAAACACTTACCTGTGAGAATAAAAGAAGAAATTTCTTGATAAATTGTCATTTCATTGTTTCAGTTGTTATTGTGGGAGTTGATTGTAACTATATCTTGTTGTAGTTGAAGATGGAAGCACCATAAGTTTATAATTTAATCTGTTGTTTAGTAAATAAATTGTTTTGATATTTGAACTCAAATATAATTTATTTATATTCATTTACTTTGCTTGATGACAACCAAGATTCTAGGTTGGGAGAGTTGATAAGTGTTATAATTCAATAATATTTTATACAAAAAGATAGGCCTTTATAGACTTTAATTGATAATGTAATTATAATTCAACCTCTAATTTATGAATTTTAACCTTTTTATATATTTTTGGATTATGAGATGAATAAGAATTATTTATTTCCAATTTTGTATTATTTTCAGGAATTTAAGAAGAGATGAACATATAAATATGTTATGAATAAATATGTCACTTAGCTCAATCCCAATTATGTTAAATAGAAGGCATGAGGCATAACCTTAGACATCATTTGGATGATTTTCCATGCTTGTAATAACCACCATGAGTGGCTAATTCTTTTCTTTGGGATTGAGAGTAATCTATTCAAACTCCTATGTATTGAGATGATATTTATCTATAATATTTCAGTTCTTGATTGGTAATTGATATTATCATTTTATTCTCAAAGCTTGAATTATTCATAATTTTGATCCTTAGATTTAACTGGAAAGTACTTATAAGAATTTGACCTAAATGATAATGTTTAACATATTTGAATGCTAGGAATATATTTGAAATGTTAATTGCTTTATAACATTTGTTTATAATGATAAGGAGTTTTTATAAATATGCGAGGAATCGAAATTTAGGAGACTCTCTTAATAATTTTGTATGTGATGAATCGATATGAATGATTTTTATATGTGCATCAATATCAATCAGGACTGAATATTATAATCTTTTGTAAAAATAAAGACAAGTGAGAAGGATGAACTCCAATCCCAATTTTCCCAATTGACTCATACAAATCTTTTACGCTAATTCAACATTCCCTTTTTGTATTTTTCTTGTTTCTCACACATATCACCATTTAAACACAACACCGTCATATGCACATTGCTTAAAGTACCTTGTTATATCATACAGAATAAGAATTTCTCGCACTGCTTGAACAACACCTATTCCAGAAAGCAGAGTATTGGTTTGACCTCTAATCAATCATTGTCTGAGCGACCATTATTCTCTCTTATTGCTCAAGCAACACACCAACACTTGTGCGAGGAGACTAGTCGTATACTCTAACAAGTTATAGAAATACCAAGAACAATACATCCTCAATGCTTGAGTAAGGATACTTATATGCATGATCCAACATGTTCTAAAAAACACCATGCACTATTGTCACACCCTAACACTTGAACAATTGTGTCTTTGCTTAAGTATTGAACGTCCTAAAGGAGAGCAAATTACATTAATGTGTCCCTCACTCAAACCATAAATTGTCGCTTGGATAATATACTTTGTTGTTGGAGCAACCTAAACGATAACACTCAACACATGTCATTATTGCACACACCTTGAGTGACATAAGCTATAATATCAACATTTAGATTTCAATTGTGTTTATTCAACATTTTTCCAATTTACCTAATTTTAGTCATCTAGAACATCCAATATACATTTCTAAAATTGTTATAAATTACCTTTGACTAAAAGCTATGATTCAATTATACAACATAGTTATTTATAAATTGTACTACAATAATCCTACACCATCAACATCTCTCCTTGATCATAATCCAAATAAAAAATGAAAAATGATGAATTAATTAATCAATAAGAAACTAACTACTTACTTTAACCAATAGTTACTTTAACCAATAGTTCTTTTTGACTATTAGTTTATTAAGTATTACCTCCTAAAATAAGTAGAATATGTTATAAAGAGAAACAATTTAAAAAATCAATGTATTTGAGGGTTACAGGGAATATAAGTTTTTTAGAATTTTTCATATAAAATAAAAAATGAAAATATTATGACTTATTTATAAATTTTGTTCTTTCTTAATTAATTAAATCTTATATTTTAAAATTAAAGCCTTACACAAAAAATTCTCAAAAATTAAAGTTTTACATTAAAAACAAATAAAAGTTATAGTAGTTTCATAAACTGAAGAAACAATATGAGTAACGGATGTAGGCATTCATGAGCATTAACGGAAATTTCCACGACCTTTGCCTCTACCATATCTTCCACTGAATTTTCGTGGATCAACCACATTATTCATCAATACCTTGTCAATATCATTGTTATCAGGGAGAAGTGGTGTTCCAAATTCTCATTCTTTCTGAACGATTAGAGAGAACACCCGTGTGATAGATGGCATATTGTTTGTTGAGACCCTAGGTAGTCTGTAGTTCAATAGGTTCTAGCACAAGTAACAACACCACAACTAAGGGGTTTGCACAAGAACACTTTGGCAACAGTTCAAACATCTTTGATTCCTCCCAAGATGTTTTTGATCTCGTGAAATATTCTGACATTGTCATATCCCCTTGCTTCAACCCTTATATCTCTTCTTGCAAGGTCGCAATGCAAAAATTATCACCTTGAGAAAATTTATTGTGCACATCATTCCAAATGTCAATAGTGAGATTCATCCACAAAACAGATTTAGCTATTGAAGCCGTCATCGCATTGCGAAGCCAAAAAACCACCATGTGATTACATCTATTCCACATTTCATATAAAGGATTGCTGAGGGGTGGTGACAGAAGACTTGCGTTAATAAATCGCAACTTGCTCTTAGATTGTAGGGATGTTTGCATAGACCACACCCATTCATGATAGTAAGATGATCTAGGGTTTAACTTGCCATGGTGAAAGAGTAAAAAGCAAGATAGAGAAACAAAGAAAAAAGATGATCCAGAGCTCCTAAAGGTTCTGATACCATATTAGTTAGAAATAAGAGAAAAAGGAGAAAAGAAGAAAATGATATATTTTATTATTAATCAAGAATTATTATTCACTTACATATTTTGAGTGTTATATTTATATAGCACATAAAAAGAAAAAAAAAATAGAAATAACTAATAGAATAGTTACAACTTATAGCAGTTATATAAAACAATTATAACCTATGAAGCTGGTGGTTGGTCTCCGCTTCCATGCGTCGGACGTGTATCAGACATAGACACCCAACGGATGCGCACGGTGTCGGACGACTTGAGCTGGGCCGGACACGGCCCAAGTACTAGACACGCAGAGGACACTTAAGTCAGTGAGAGAAAAGAAAAACTGAGAAGATGAAAAGTAAAAAGGAAGAAAGGAAACCAAGAAGATGAACGGACATTGCATACTATATAGGTAATATTGTGAAGTGGGAAATTATGAGATGCATTTATTTATGACAATGACTCTACCTTTTCAAAATGCATTCATTTATTAAATTATTATTACCTTCACTCTAACACTGTTGGTGCCGTGCCTCTCCATTTTAAATTTATTATTATTATTTTTTAATTTTAATATAAATATAATTTATTATATAATTATATAATATTCTGTATATTTTTATAATTTAAATATTATATTATTATTTTACTTTATTTTTAAATTTCAAACATAAAATTATTTTAAACAGTAACTTTTTTTTAAAAATTAATATTTTAAAATAAGATTAAACTTAACTTAAAAGAAATAAAATATTTTAAATCATAATATTTTATATTTATGGTTGTGAAAATATAATGACTTAATGATAATATTTTTGTGATTATATAAATATGTAACTATAACCAGATAAATATTCCTATAAATATGTAAATATAAACCCTTAAAGATAAATATTCGTATAATTATATAAATATATAAATATAACCACTTGATAAATATTTATTGTTTTGTAAATATAACCACATAATAAATAATTTTATGATTATATAAATATTACCATTTAAAACATAAATATTTATATGATTATGTAAATATGTAAAAAGAAATAAGATGATACCTAAAAGGACCGATGATCCAATATTTATCCATAGTAATTTCTGTCTTCTCTTAATAAATTTCTCACACAATACAAAGAACAAAAAAAAATAAATTATGGAATATTGCAAGAAATGATTTTTCATTGGATGAGAATGAAATTTTTGAGATTGCTAATTTTATCTCTTGATGAACTAGAATTAGAAATGATATTTTTAAATGAGAATGAACAAATATAAAATTCAAACATTATAATTTAAATATGTTTATGTTTTGTTAGATTTTTTATAAATATTTTTTAAACCTTTTCAAATTAGGGAGTATATTAATATATATATATATATATATATATATATATATATATTATCCGGATCCTATATTTTCCAATTTAATCGTTAATCCGTGTGTTCATGCCTCATAGGTTATAATTGATAAAACAATTATGATAAAACAGTTATATGAAACAATTAAAATCGAAAACGTTAAATATTATATGAGATCATCCTCTGATAAACACCTAGAAACATATTATTTTATTTTAATATAATATTTTATTTAAAAAATCTTGAAAAAGGTGTATTTTAGTGTTAGAATGTAAAATAAATTTTATTCACGTGCATAACAGATTTCAGAAAGGATCGTATTTGGGAGAAATGTAGTTTCCATTGAAATAGAAGATTGTGGTGGGTCATGCTGAGGACAGTTCCGTAATTCTATATGCTACAGACTTCATTGCTCACTGCTTACGTGTAGTTTCCAAACTCTCTTTCCTGATTCATCACACCGTACCAACTTCATCTCTCTATAACGAACCCTAATCTCATCAATTAGGGTTTCTCTTTCCCACGAGCTTCACTACACTTCACTCCTGCTTGATGATCACGCTATACATTCCCTTACCTCTCTCCCCTAATATTTCTGAATTTCTCTCGCGCATGCTCCAATCTTTTGCCCAATCACAACCCTCGATACATTCCTCTTCCAATTGCACCCGAAGATAATCAAAAGCTCTTCAGAATTTCATTCCCTACTATCCTTTCAATACCGATTCACTCGATCAGATAAACACACTCTCGATCGCAGACTCTAGCTCGCTCGATCATGGACGTGGACGGGGGCAGCAAACGTGTGTACAACCGTCTTGGTGGGGACGCGAAGCACCAGAAAGTGTGTTTCCACTGGCAAGCGGGCAAGTGCAATCGCTACCCGTGCCCCTTCCTGCACAGCGAATTGCCCGCATCTTCCCACGCCAACGGGGCCTCCTCGAAGCGTGCGCACGACAATTCGGGCTTATCGGGATTCTCGGGCCAGCGCGGACGCTCCAATTTCAACAACACGTGGGGCCGTGGCGGGGGGCGCGGCGGCGGCGGCGGCGGTAGAGGGGTGGTGGTGAAGGCGGAAAAAGTTTGCAATTATTGGATTCAGGGGAATTGTAGTTATGGAGAGAGGTGTAAGTTCCTTCACTCTTGGAGAGTGGGAGATGGGTTTTCTTTGCTGACACAGCTCGAAGGGCATCAGAAGGTACAAAAAAGATTCTATCAAAGAATTATTAAGTAATCTCAATCAATTTTTAACGAGAAAATGAAGGTTGATGTTGATTTGTTGTGTATGCGCACTATTTTGATTCCTTTACTGATTTCGATTTCTTATCTATGTGAATGTAATACTGACCGTTGATTTAGTTTTACTCTATAAAGTGAGTTGCTCAGTTTGGAGGAACTGCATCCTAGACTATATATATTATAAAGTTTTAAATCACAACCACTCTACTTGATAGTGAAAAGTTTTAAATCGCTGTTGTGATTGTAGTTTTACTTGATCCTTGATGTTGTGGGAAATTGCATAGAAATGTGGCTTAGCTGTGGTGACTTTAGACCTTGATGTCCGGCCGTTTGTTAAAACCTTTCAAGCCTGTGCTTGACATCGTATTTATCATTGAATTTTACTATGTCCGTGTGATTATAATTCTAATTGTGTTTTAAATGGTGGTTGTGTGGCTGCATATATAAGGTTAAGTGTGAGCTGAGCCTGTGTTAATGTACGCTTTGTGAAATTTTGATATTTGATAACATGTTTACTAGTGTGTGTGTTTCGGTTATTAGGGTTGATGGGATGGGTTTTTGTTTTGTTGAATGAACAGGCTGTGAGTGCAATCGCCTTTCCCTCTGGTTCAGATAAGCTGTATACTGGAAGCACTGACGAGACGGCAAGGATTTGGGACTGTCAGTCTGGAAAGGTGATAATTACCAGTGTTTTGCTTTGTTTTGTAATATCAATTGTCTCATTTTAAAGTTACATACAACTTCTCTTTTCCCGCAGTTGAGAATAATAGATTTAGAACATGGTGTCTGAGAGAGAGATATATCTCTCGGAAGATTTATGTATTTTTATAAATTGGTCTGAACCAAAAGTACAAAAGGTAGAGTAAAACTCTACACATGGAACTCTATGGCTGACAGTTACAACAACATACAACTTTTATGAAGTTGTGCAAAAGGCAGTAATAAACTTTTCTATCTCTTCCTTTCAAGCTGGAGCATGTAGATTGTATGCACCAAGCTTGGAAACATATAATCCAAATTCAAAGACCTCTTAAAGTCTTAGTTAGAGCATTCACAAGTTGATCATTATTGGAGGAGTTGATAAATTCAATACTAATTTATTTGGACAACAATTTCTCTTGAACAAATCACAAGCAATTTCTTTGTGTTTGGTTCCTTATGGAAGATGTGCTTAGAGACAACATGAAGTTGTGCCTGATTATCACTGTACAACTTCATCTTTTGAATCTCACAAAACTTCAATTTGTGGATGAGTTGTTTGATCTACCCAAGTTCACAAGTGATCGATGCCATTGTCCTGTGTATTTCCTTTATCTTCATACAATATTTGTCCTTGTCCTTTTTTAGGTATATGATAATGTGAATCATCATGAAGAACTTGCATGAATTGACTAACAACTTCAACAAAAAAAGATATGCTAGGTTTAGATTTGAGAAAGGGTTTCCTTATTTTATCATTAACATGGATATGGGTCCATATGATTATAAATTGGCCTACAATTAATCATTCTATTCTAACATCATACTTTCTTTGGAAAATAATAAATCCTTCTTTTGATTGAGCCACTTCTATACCAAGCAGTGTTATCAATATCAGATGATAGAAAATATTAGTGACTCCAAATATCCTTTATGAAAATATATTGGAAGCCATAATGGGTTATGCTGGAAGCATCACAGACAAAAAAAGGGTACAATATTTGCATGTATGTAGATAATTTAAAAATAATGCAGAAATATAATTGTAATGCAAAAATAATGGAAGACAACCATAATTATTAATACTATCTTGTCTACAAATTGAAATAACAATGAAATAAAAGCAAAACACCACAAATTTCAAGTTCAAGACATAAGAACAAAACATAAGATAAGTGTCCTAAATTTGTAATCATCTGCCTCTTCAATCCCAACATAATTATCTTCATTGCCAACATAATTTACAAACAGGTTTGTTCATGTTTGATCCATCCATCGGATGTCAATGTTTTCAATCCGGGTCAGTTATATAGGAAGTTCAGTGGCCATTGTGGTTGCTGGAAAATAGGTGATAACATTGTTCAGAAAATAATTAGAGTGGAAAAGAAGAAGAATTATTTTTTAGGGAAGACGAGTGGAGTGGTGCTGAATAAAAAGAAAATTGAAAGAAAAAAAGAGGACTTGCGGTCGGCGGTGGCAACAATTGTGTGATGGCAGGGAGACTGCACAACAACGAAAGTTGGCTGGTTGGTGGATACCTTCAAGTTGGGTGGGGTGCCTAGGTTAAAAAATTATGTTTGATTGTTTGGTTTGGGCATGTATAAATGGCCCAGCCCCATTTTTTAAGAAAAAAGCACTTGGGCTGAGCAGTATTGTCAGGAAAAGAAAAAAAAGAAAGAAGATTAGAGTTTCTTTTTCATTTCACATGAGAAGATTAGTGCTGGCTAGTCTTTTAACTTGTCAGGTTGGGTTGTGCAGCCCATGGCTTCTCCTTCATTTCTCATGGGAGCACTAAGACACCACTCTGTGACTTCTGACATCTCCGCCACCGAAATCCACCATGGCTTGCCATGGACATTTTTCGATAATGCTGATGCCAAGAAGCTTTTTATGCACCAAGTCGATGATTTTAAAATGATTGCATAAATGACTTATTAGCTAAGAAATTTTGGCACTATCTTCCTGATGACAATTAAGTCATCAACCCACACAATTAAGTAAACACATTCCCCACAAGAAATATGACAATAAAAAACTGAAAAATTTGCAGGTACAACGAAATATAACTTTTTACAAAGACGTGCATAATAAACTTTTCTAACACCATGTTAAATTTTTTTTTTTATATCCTTGGAATAGGAGAATTTGAATATTACTTTTAAGTTTGATTGTACCATGTGAAACATGTATTATTCTGTCACTTTAAAATGATTACAATTGACATCATGCTCCTCTTCTCAGTATTTTGTTTCCAAATTTCAAAGTGTGTAGTAAATATTGTATTTCTCTTTATTTTCTATAGGTTCCTTTTGAGTTTGTTGAAAAGGTGAGTTTGATCATGGTTTTGTTTGTCTTTGCTCCTTTGCAGTGTGTAGGTGTCATCAATCTTGGTGGTGAAGTAGGTTGCATGATCAGTGAGGGCCCCTGGGTTTTTGTTGGGATACCCAATTTTGTCAAGGTAAGAAAGAGAAATAGGCATCACTTTTGTCTTTCTCTTATTTGGTACTCGTAAATTTTCAAATAAAATACATCTCTGTAATTTAGTGAAACGTTTTTGCTATGGTACGTTCTTTTCACTGCTTAATACATCATAACTGATGTCCTTTTGGTTGATGACATCCGTGCTGCAGGCCTGGAACACTCAAAATTTAGTGGAGCTAAGTCTAAATGGCCCTGTTGGACAAGTTTATGCTCTTGTTGTAAACAATGATATGCTTTTTGCTGGTACACAGGTAAATATTTTCTTTCCCTTTGACAATGTTTTTGTTTTGTTCTAGTCATGCTTTATTTTTTCACTCAGTAGTCCTGATTTCAATGCTGATTATCTTAATGGTGCTTGTGACCTGTTGTAAGAGATGAAAAAGTGCATTTCCATTTGTTGTGTTTATATGGATTAAACTTTTTAGAGTGGCATCTTACAATAATGTTAGGAAACTAAATGTGTGGAATTACGGATGATAATGTTTAGGTTAATTTTAGGGCTGATAGGTGTTGCTGAGATAGGGCAATGAAGGCATTAAAGGATAAACATTTAATAAGATTTATTTGCCTCTGCATTGCCATTGATACAATTTTGTCAGTGCAATATTTTTGGAGAAAATTAACTAGGAGAATCGGACGGGTATCTGGTAGTGGGGCCTTGTAGGGAAAGTGAAGGGACAGGGGAATTTTTATTTTTAAATTAAGAGTTGTATGTTATTTACTAAAAAAATAAAAAAAAATTGATCATTCAGTTTATGATAATTGATCATTTTATTTCTTTCCTTTTTATTATAAAATGAGAAAATATTTATTAGAAATGGAAAATTCTCCCCCAAATCTTACTCCCTAACATACCTTAACAGTCAGTTTGTATGACATGAAAAGAGAACAAATGCGTGGAAGAGCACTGATTTGAATTTGCAATTGGTTTGGCGAAAAGGAATTTAAGAAGTGAACTGAAAGTGTGTTACTGTTCATTTTTTCTCAAATAACCGAAGAATTGCCTTGCAGGCAACCAGAGATTTTTTTTTTAAAAATTGTTTTCTTCTTTTTCTATAAACTCTTCGTTTATTTTATTTTATGAATAAATAATTGTATAATACTAAATAATAATAGTAACAAAAATATTTATTTTCTTTTATATTTCTCTCTTTCTTTTCTTTTATACTCTTTCTTTTCAACCAAGCAACTTCAATTTTCAGTCATTTCTTACCTCTTTCTCTTCCTTTCTTTTCTCTTTCGCTCTCTCAATTTCTTTCTCTCTAACCAACATAGCACAAAGGAAATGAATGGAAGATGAAGGATGATATGATTGTAAATAATAAATAATAATGGCATACCACAAGTTTTGTGATGTAAAGGATTGCATTGGATGATGCTTTACAGCACTGACTACAACCTAATAAAACAACCCAGATTAATCTATTAGGCCATGTGATTGGCCAAGAAGTTCTGTCTAATGCGTAGTTGTGCATGAGATGTGAAAAAATGGTTTTGGAACAATTGTCACCTAGATATGTGGGATATTCCATATTGCTGGTAGATATTTTGGCTTGGACTATGGGCCATTGATTATGTCTAAGGAGGACTTGATTGCGATTTGTGATGTGGAGACTTTGATACCTTGAATCTTATTGTTTATGTGAGGGTTGTGTGATGATCTATAAGTGTTAACTATTAAGGTAGTTGGCTCCTAAACAATGAATGAATTTATAGTTCTATGGTCTTTGGAAATATTTTCAATAAAACTCAATCAAGCATCTTTCAAAGTCCACTGTATTTTGTTGTTATTGAAAACGAGAATCGAATACCAAAGGAAAGATTCTGACTTTTCTACATATTTGGACTAGCATCTTAATTTTTAATCTCTAATGAAATACTTCTTCTGCAGGATGGATCTATATTGGTATGGAAGTTTAATGTAGGTAACAACTGCTTCGAGCCAGCTGCATCGCTTAAGGGCCATTCTCGCGGTGTTGTTTCATTAGTTGTTGGTGCTAGTAGGCTTTACTCTGGGTCAATGGACAATACAATAAAAGTAAGTTTTACATATGCTCTTTGCCATGTGTCTGGTTCATTTTCTTTGGACTCTTTTTAAGCAATGTGAGAACAGGTTTTGGTTTATTAATTTGGTACATTTCTTTCAATGTTGTCTTTCAGGTATGGAACCTTGAAACCTTGCAGTGTATACAGACACTAACAGAGCACACATCTGTTGTGATGTCTGTTCTCTGCTGGGACCAATTCCTTCTATCTTGTTCCTTGGACAAAACTGTGAAGGTTGGTTTCACAAGATCTACTGGTTGTATGTGTATTATTGACTATATGTAAGTTCTGAAATTATTATTTGATTTCTGCAGGTATGGTATGCTACAGAAAGCGGAAACTTGGAAGTGACATATACTCACAATGAAGAACATGTATGTATTATATTATTTACTTTTCCCTTGGATACTTGATTTTATTATACTATGATGTTTGAAATGTTGATGTTGTAATTATGTGGAATTAATTCTTAGTTCTGCTATCAATGATCCAGCCACTTCTCCTCTTGAACTGAACTCAAATTCTCACAAGATGTATGTGGTTTAGAAAATATTAAAAATGTGCTCAAGTTTCCGATCATGAAAATGTTTAAGTGCCTAGTTTTGCCTTTGAATACAATTGGATAAGGACTTGATCAGAAAGGGGCATATATATGTTGTAAGCTTTCCTTGGTGATAATACTATTTTAAATATTTCAATCCTCCAAAATAATGATGCCACAAGACAAAAAGTGACTCGAACATGGATATAGTAACTCTCAAAGTGACTTGAACATAATAACTAATAAGTTGTAAGCCAAAGGGAAAGAAGTTTTGAAGTTGTATCGGAAAAACCCAAGTCTCTAGTTGACTAGAGATAGTGTCAAAATACAATATATAAGTAGGGTAGGGATAATCCTCACCTTACAAGTTGATTTTGTAGGTTTGAGTTAAATCTAAACCATTTGGTAAGATGGTGTCAAAGTGCATTCTAGATCCATTAAAAGGGACACTTATTATGTTATACACGTGCCAAGCCCAATAGTGCTAGACATGGGGGTGTATTGGAAAAAAACCCATCCCACATCTACTAAAGATAGTATTAAAATACTGCATATAAATAGGGGCAATATTACACACCGATTTTGTGAAGTTAAGTTTGAACTAATTTGTAAAATATGTCAGTCAATCTTAGATCCATTGAACTATATTATGCACATACCAAGACTAGTGTTGGATGTGATGGGGGTGTATTGTGAAAAAACCACGTCCCATATTGACTAGAGATGTGATAAAATACAATATAGAAATAAGTGTAATCCTAATCTTATAAGTTAGTTTTGTAGAGATAAGTTAGACATAAGCTACTTTTGTAGGAAACTGAAGCTTCATTAATATTTGAAGTAGAGAGAACTGGAAATCATAATTTATTGTTTTCCCCCCTCCTTTGGCTTTTTAATTTCAGACAATATTTCCTACTTCACTAACTTCTTCAAGAACAGCTGGGATTAAGTGTTTTATTAATGGAACACTTCTGTTAAGCGGGGTTAATGGACAGAGATGGGCTTTGTAAAAAGAAACATTATGTCTAATCCTTTAACCCAATATTTGCAAATATTTATATATTGTAATTAGAAAAAAAAATCTAGAAGGGTGGGGACATAGCCCACGCCTATCCCTGCCTGCATCTGTTACTGCTGCTATACTGTACTCTCCAACTACTTTCTATTTTTTCGTGCACTCATTTGCTGCATTATCATTTTCAAGGTTATTACTTTTTTGTTATAACATAACTGTTTCTTTCACTAAATAAGAATGTAAACAAAGTGGAATTATTGTTTTTGCAATGATGTATATTATTTAGATATCCTCAACAGTAATTACTTGCACTTGAAATGTGGTTAGTGGGATTTGTTGAGTGTGTGATGTTGTGGCTTTCATTATTCTGACGTTTTATCTGTGTGCAGGGTATACTTACCCTATGTGGGATGCATGACTCACAAGGCAAACCCATTTTGTTGTGTGCTTGCAATGATAATACTGTGCGCCTCTATGATCTGCCATCGTAAGTAATTGATTTCCTGTTCATGCTCTCATTTGGTTCTCTTATTTCCACTACAGAGTACAAACCACTAAAATAATCCCCCATCTGGTTCTCTACAAAACTGAATTATATGGTTCTTACTTCTATATGTTGCAAGTGGACTTAATGACTTGCATAATAAATCAAGCTTGTTTTGTAATACATCCAAATGAAACCCAAGCCAGATATCTTGTCATATTAAAACGAGCAAGAGACAAACACACAATGCATATAATAAATTTCAATTCTAGAGAGATTAGAAAAGATATGGTTGTTTGCACTTTGTGGCGGAAATAAAATTTACTTCGTATTTATGCTCTCATTATTCAATGTTTGCCCCATTCTTGTTCAGATTTGCAGAGAGGGGTAAGATATTAACTAAACAAGAGGTACGAGCTATCCAGATGGGGCCTAACGGCATATTCTTCACCGGAGATGGTACTGGTGAAGTAAGAGTGTGGAATTGGACAGCGGAGGCAACCACTACCGTCCAATAAAGTGACATTTACAATGTGCTCCATTTAAATGTTTTACTAGTTTTTTCTGGTCCTTCCTTTTTGTAATCGTTTTAGCTGCAAGAAGGGAATTAAGGCTAAGGTTGGGAAGAGGCAGAAAAAGAGAGTTAAAGGGATTGTATGTAATTTAAGTTTGCGGAAGTAGGCTTGCGTTTAGAATCTGAGCTGTGGTTTTAGTGTTGAGTATCCTTGGCGCAAAGCTGTGCTCAAGTAGGCTTTCCTATTAATGTTTGTAACATTTTGTGAATTCACAACATTATTTACCATCATTGCTTAACACCTCCAATGCGTATATACACACCAAATAAATGATTGTTACTTGTCATTATCAAGTAACTGCTCTTGTTTCCTCTGCTGTATACTTTTCCTTCTGATCATGAGCTGGTAACTCTTGTTTTCTTTTGCTGCAGTTCACATTAATTTGTATTTTTTTTATTGGTATAATTAGGAGGAATAGTTCCTTCTTATCTTTAGTTGTGATTTGATGTTCAGTTGCAGATTGGATTCTGGACCTTGTTTAAAGAATTTGTGTCAAATGTTTCCCCTTATTGTATACAATCCTTTTTTTTATTAATATTAATCTTTCTTCCTGGTTTTGATGTGGTTGCTTATAGAATTGTGGTCCTCTGAATGTACGGCCCAAATACCTGTACTATTTACTTATTAAGTTTAAATGTTTGTATATCATTTTTTTTAAATCTTAGTTAAAATATTTGTCCTCCAAATTTAAAACCGATTCAGTCTATCAAACTTAAATATGTTTTCCTTTAGTCTCTCTTAAATGGAAAAAGTACAAATTAACATCTCTAATTCATAATTAACATTGAATTTGTTTTTATGTTTTCCTCACCAGAAAAAAAAATTAAAGGATTAAGAAAAACCTTACCCATACCATATGTTTAACTTTTTTAGTCGTAGGAAATTAATAATACGCTTTCTAATAATTATAAGATATCATTTTCACAATTTTAGACTTTCAAAAAAATTTAAATGATGGAATAATGTTGGAAGATAATTTTATTCGTAGTTTTAAACTTTCAAAATCTGGTGAGGTCAAAAGAAATATTACATTTAATAATTTTAAAATAAAGACTTAGTTAAAATTTCATTCATAACAATGTGACAAAAAAAATAAGGAAAGTAGAAGAAAAAGAAAGGACTAAATCATTTTAGTGGTAGTAGTAATTACTTTTGCTATTATTACGTGGAAAGCATAAGAATGAAAGAAAAATATTTCAAACACAAATCGTTTTTCTCAAATTAAATATGTATTAATTATGTAAACAAATTTTTAATGTTAACTTTAAAAATTAAAATAAATTAGCTTTAAATTAGAAAACTTAAAAAATCAATTTTAAATTTAAGGACTAAAAAATAATCCTTAATTTGAAGGACTAATCAAATTTGTGACACTTAAATATCGTTTTTTTATATTTAGGGATACAAATATTAATTTTAAATTTGAAGGATTGCAACAAAATTTGATTTAAAATTTTAGAAACTGTAAGTATTTTAGCAAAACAAAATTTGGAAAATAAACTTTCCTATTATTACTTTTGTGACACATATGGTTGTTAACATGAATGTTGCTAATGATGTCAATTAGTGTAACATCCTTAATAATGTGATAAGAAAAAATATATTCTCAAATAAAAAATAAAAAATTTTAATTTGAAAGACTAAATGAAAATATCTAATTTCAACTTTAAAAAACTAAAAATATATTTAAACTCTATTAAGTGTTTTTTTTCTTTAGGTTATTTCTACTATATATTTCTTCTTTCTTGTTTTTTTGGGTTATTTCTACTCACTGGGTCATCAACTGCTACGTTTGACCATATAATAGGAAACTTGGAAAGTTGATTTATTGTTGTAGAGGTGTACTATAGGACATCACCATGCATGGCTCCAGCAACCCTGTAAATTGATACCTCTGTTATGAATTATGAATGCATTATTATAATATTATAATTCACTATAGATGATGACCTACAGGGTTTGGTGGTTCCATAGCATTGAGAATGATGGTTGAAGCCACTGTAGCCCCTCCTTCTATTGGATAAATTAATCAAATAAATAAATGGAATGTTAATAACATGTCACTTTTGATTATGACAGCTTGATATGGACCACTCCAAAATGTTTGGTTTCATTTGGTCTATTATTGCATTTCCTATTTTTTTATCAAATTAATTTGATAGATTAGTTATTAAAATAAATAAATTTTTTAAAAATTATTAAAATAGTTAATTTGGGTTAAGTTTACACAATTTTTATTTTTTATAAAATAAATTCGTATTAATTTAAGTAAGTAGTCTAATTTTAGTTTAAATATATTAAAATTGTATTTTGAGATCAAAATTATATAACTTATATGATTTATCTATTTTGATACATTTATTTGATACAATTTGTCTATTTTAATAAATTTTTAAACTTTTTTCTATTTTAATAATTAATTTATCAAATGCACTAATTTGATAAAAAAATTTGCATTAAACTCTCATATTACAAATTTATTCTTTATATATATAATTTTAAAATTATCATATCAAGAGTTGCAAATTAGTTTCAAATTTTGGTCTTTTTAATTCGGGTTTGGTACTTCTATAATTGCAACCAAGTCCTAGTAATTCTAACTTCTAAGCTACATGAGAATCCTTATGAGCTACAAATCCTTGATATTCCAAAAATAAAAACTATATTTAATATGTTATAGTGAGTTTTAATTAATACAAGTTTGATTTAAGGTATTTTCATAATTTTCAGATTTAGGTTTAAAAAAATAATTTTTTATCTTTGACATTTGTCATTAAATTATCATTGAATAACTAGATACCAGTTTAGAAACTAATTTATAAATTTAAGGGTTTAGGGTTTACTCATTCACATATTAAGAAAACCAAAGGTTTTCACCTCATAACTGAATCTGTTGATGCTGCAGTTTGCATTCACATTTTTACAAGTCCTTCTTGAAGCCACTTTATTCATAACCCAAGTAATATACATTGGTATTTAGCATGAGCATGAACATGTAACTACATGATTTGTTCAAAATAAGACAGTTTGTAAAGGTGCAGTCCAGCATCTAAAGGTTGAACATGACCTTGATGGCATTACCACCACGAGCACTTGTTTCAAAGGCTTCTTCCACTTCCTTCTGAGAGAACCCAAACCTGTGAGTTATAAGGGGTTTTACATCGATTTTGCCACTCCTTATAAACTCAAGACAAAGAGGCCATGTGTTCATATAGCGAAAAACTCCAATCACATCAACTTCCCTGAATTATGTATGATAAACCAACACTATCAAATGTTACACATTATAAACTTTTAAAATAATCATACTGTTGCATTTGATATACCTAGTGTATGCATGCATCATAGTCTCTAAAACATGACATATAAGATTTTAGTTATTTATTATTTTAATAATATCCACAAATACCTTGCTGCTGCAGGGGAGAGTGGGACAGTCATTTCAGAATGTCCCATTCCCACTAGGCAAACTTTGCCACCAGGCTGAGTAGCACCCAGTGCTGTAGACATGGTTTTGTCAAAACCAGCACAATCAAAGGTAACATTTATAGCAGCTCCCATAGCCTTTTGTATCTGCACAATATCTTCAGCCACATCCTGCAAAGCAGTGTATTTAAAATATGGTTTCATTGCTCTTCATGGATGCACCCAGAAATGCACAGTATATATATAAATGTGTCACAAAACACATTTAAATGCCCTTCTTTCATAATCATATTACAGAAACCAAGCACTAAAACATGACTACTGAACGGAGGGAGTAACAAGTGGTGATCCAACAACAGTTCTTTCAAGGAAAATAGCATATTAAGTGTCAAAATAATATTTAGGAAATGGAGACATAAACAGATAGCTAGTGAACTGTCAGTTTTACTTATCAAACCTAACTTATAATAGCATCCTGTTAAAATACTAGTTTCGTTAATTTTTTTTATATCAAATCATGTGTTTGTGAATAGGCACAGCATCAAAAGCCACTATGTATACATGCAAATTACTGTTATGACAGATGCAAATAGTATTGCAGAAAGGGATTGTCTGACATTTTTACTGTTAAAAGAAGAAAATTTGGAAAACCTGGGAAAACTAAGGATTCTAAATACCTGAATGTTTGTTGAGACTTTAACAACATCATCTGCACCAAGAGATTTTGCAACAGATAAACGATAGTCATCCACATCCACAATGACAATCTTGGGTGCTCCAAAAGCGCGAGCTGCAAGCAGTGTAACAAGTCCTATGGGTCCAGCTCCCATGACCAACACATTTGCTTCTGGTCCAATATTAGCTCTCCTACAAGCATGAATACCAACACTTAAGGGTTCACACATGGCCCCCTCCTCTAGGCTCACGTTGTCTGGAAGCTTAAAACATAGGTTTGCAGGGTGCACTATCTATAAAAAAGAGAAAAAGGGAACTCAAACATGGGCTTCCATTGGAGTATTCGCCATATTTGAATATGGGGGACTATAGCATGGTTATAGTTATTACTGTATTTTACTAATCATGGTCACATCATATGTACATGTTAAACTACGGGATAACCATTATCTCATACTTAGAAATATTCAGCAGAAGTTCAATTTCAATAACATGCCAGAGTAATTACAGTTTTAAATAGAACACTTTCCAATTCAAAAAATTATAATTCACACTGAAGAAAATCATATTAAACATTAAATATCAAACTTGAGTACTCAAACTTACCAAAGTATTATCCTTGCAAGTTGAGTACATTCTTGCAGGTTTTGTTCATAACATTTTAAGCAATCTGTATGGT
>Ga0123342_1002313_pt1 | contig 31676 bp, 9 predicted proteins | sample Turbeawhitnodule_FD_89960 | JGI IMG/M metagenome (GOLD analysis project Ga0123342, IMG submission 89960) | Root nodule microbial communities of legume samples collected from Mexico - Turtle bean Mexico white nodule | ecosystem: Host-associated > Plants > Roots > Nodule | place: Mexico: Nepantla... | reverse complement strand
TCGCTGATAAACTCAAAAGTCACGTAAATAAATTGCTCTTAAAATTTAATTTAATAAATTCACGTAACCTTAAAAATAGAAAAACTAGGTCGTGGCCAATTGTTTTGAGGGAATTACTTACTATATGCCACCCCATTTTTGAACCTGCACCACCTTATATTTCGGTGAAATTACCAAAGTGCTCCGTCCACTCCTCCCTCACTCACTCCACCCCATCACCAATGTCACCCCACCGCCCCGTCATCACAATGAACTTAGAAGAAGAAAAACAAAAAAATCATTCCATAATACTCTTTTTAAAACACATTTCTAAATAAGAAACAATTTAAAAAACACATTCTGAAAAAGGTATTATATACGTTTTGAAAAGTTTGTTAAGAAATCTTTTTCAAAAGTTCTTTTTAGAATGTATTTCATGAATTCCTAAAAGTTTATTTTGAAATTTTTTCTAACAGACAATACGAAACTCTCTCTAGAGAAAGGTAATATAGTCTTTTCAAAAACTGTGAGGGTGCAGGTTCAAATTAAGGGAATGCAGGAAGCAATAAGTTTTGAGTTCTTATATGAGCAGCACATGGCCCAAATTATATCATGGAACAGCATTAGTGATAAGATCTATGCTAAGTAAAATATAAAAAAAAAAACATATTAAGTAGTCTTTCCAATTTCAAAAAATCCTTTAAATTAAACGTTAATAAAATATATTAACTTTGGAACAAAATTAGTAGATATTTATTATTACTCTATGGACCTTAGAAGAAAAATTGGAACAAATTGACGATTTATTAGTTATTCTTTTATTTTTTTTATTAGATGTTGAAGCTTTAATTGGGTAAGAACCGTGTTCGTACAAGAATTGACATGAAAATTATGAGTGATTAAAACTAAGTGTAAGAATGTTAAGATGATTGATTGTGGAATAGAGAGAAGAATTTTGTGGGTCAGTAATGAACCGTAACGGTGTTCTACCATGCAGCACTATGCTGTTTGAAAATACCTGAAATTGAAGTGGAATGATAAGAAGGTGTGAAAGAGAATGGTAGATGTAATTGAGCCCTTAAAGATGAACATAATAATATAGCTGAAAAGATGTTTCAACCACCACTTGAACTACAGGAGATGATTGCTATCAATTCAGATGAACAGATAGAGTGGACAAAATAATAATGTAGCAGAATAGATGTTTTAACCAGAAAGTTTAACAATCTCACTCAGAGTATTTCATTTCCCACTCAAATGGATGAATCCATTTCCCTTCACATCTTCCACAGTGTGACCATTATTTTTCATCTTCTGCTGCTGAGTAGGTTCCTCCTTGTCCTTTTCTTCATTCAACCCTGCATCATCTGATTCTTCTTCTTCTGATTCAAGTGCTTGAATCAAACTCAGCAAGCAAGTCTCTACATCTTCATTCACACACTTAGGCATGAGATTTTCAGCAACATCAGCAGGAGTCACATTGGTCACTTCCAACAAATTGGAAATCCTTGGAAACAAATGGTGTGAGTCAACATCCAAGTAGTTCTTGGCAAGCACCTTGAATGCTTCAAATCTGCAATAGGACAATTCAATGTGCTTGTCCATCCTACCTGTCCTAATAAGAGCAGGATCAAGCTTGTCCACAAAGTTGGTTGTGAAAATGATAATCCTCTCTCCCCCACATGCTGACCAAATACCATCAATAAAATTCAACAACCCAGACAGAGTTACCTTACTACTCTTGTTACTCTCCTCTTCTTCCTTTTTATTAGGATCTTTTGGTTCCTCTTCCTCACTCCTTTCCTTCCTCATGTTCCTCTGCCCAGTGAGATCAAGTGAGCAATCAATGTCTTCCACAACTATAATAGCCTTACTAGAAGTTTCAATCAACAGCTTCCTCAACTCAGTGTTGTCCTTCACTGCTGTCAGCTCAAGATCGTATACATCATAGTTCATGAAATTAGCCATTGCAGCTATCATAGTAGACTTACCAGTCCCAGGAGGACCATAGAGTAAATAGCCCCGCTTCCAAGCCTTCCCAATCTTGGCATAGTAATCCTTCCCATTCCTGAACTTAACCAGGTCGTTGATGATCTCTTCCTTCTTCCTTTGCTCCATTGCAAGAGTCTCGAACGTTGCAGGGTGCTCAAATACTATGTGGCTCCACTTTGACTGTTTGTAACCGTACCAACCACTGCTTGGATTGTTGGTGCACAACTTCCTTTGCCTGTTTCTCAAGGCAATCTCCTTCCCCTCTTCCAAGACATGTTTGATGTAAGCCACAGTGATGAGATCCCTGTGCTTTTTATGGAAAGTTAGCTTGAAATACCTCTTACCATCCAGGGGAGAGTAATAAGAGAAAGAATAGGCATGAGGGTTAGAAGCAGTCTTGCTAGCAGCCCACCAAAGCTTCACACCTTGGAACTCATCAGTAACCTCTTCATCATCATCCATGCTGAGCACCAAAGGGTTCTGGCTGTCTTTCACCACTTCAGCTTTGAGCCTTTTGGCTAGTTGGGAAGAGTTCTCACTGAGGTAAGTTTGGATGGCAGTGTAAGCTTCACTACGTTTGAGCCTCTCACCTGAGAACTCAGGGAAGGTGATTTGCACATAAGGGTACAACAAATTCACGACTTTCTGAGTGTGGATTTGTAGAGTGTCACGAAGTGCAGCCGGGAAAAAACGCTCTATGATGGCATAGAGAAACATGATTGTGGCCATCAATGAGCCCATTTGTGTCCATAGTTCCCCCATCCAAAACACAGTACACTAAGAGTAATGTGTATGTGTGTGTTGTGTGTTATTTTACTTGGCTAGGGATGCACATTATATAAGAAGTAGAAAAGGGTGTTTTGTTTTTGGGTGGTGTCCCAAGAAGAGAATCTGAGTTGAAGTGGAAGAGGTCGGTGGCAGTGGCATAGTAAAGTTTTTGTTGGAAGCGAATCCATTTGACAGTGAGTGATGTTTGCCAAGTCCAAACCACTTTGGAGTGGAAAACTTGGTCCCCCCCATGTTTGTCAGCTACGATGGAAGCTAAGGCATGTTTGGATCAAATCGACTTCTCCTCCAACTAATAATGCTTAGCCCACATTTCCAACTTCCCACCACTTGTCTGAATCAAAATCCATTTTCCACACTTCTCTTCTCTTTTTCTTCTTTCCTTTACAAAACTCTTCACAAATTTATTTCAACTTAAAAGGTTGTTCTATTTGGATTATGGAGAAAATCTCTAAAAATTGGAGATACTGATCTGATTTGAGAGGAGAGGAAAGTATGAAAAATGTAAGGTTATTTGGATTAAAGTATTTGGATTTATATGAAAAATTTATTGAAATTTGTAAGTAGTAGTATAAACAAATTTTTAATTTTTTTAAAAGGTATAAACTTTAAATTTATTGTTTTTAAAAATATTTAAATAATAAAATATGAGATATTTTTTATAGATTTGAATTAATTAAAATTTTATAAATTATGTTTGAAGTAACATTGAATAATTATTTTTAAAAGAATTACAAAATTATTTATATTTTCAACTTCAAATAAATTTTGATGTAAGAAAAATATTTTTATTATTGCTATTATTATTATTTAAGAATGTAATTTATATTTATTATTATTGTTTTGAAAATTTATTTTAATTACAATTAATATTTATAATGTTTTTATTTTTTATATATTATTACTATTTTAAATTTAAAATATATTATTATTATTTCATAATCTTTACATTTTTAATACTAATTTATTTTCTTTAAATATTATTATATAAATACATTTATATTATTATTATATAAATATGTTTATTTTACTATTACATTATATTATAATAATTAATTATTTATAAATTTTATAACATAATCATTTAATACATAATCGATTATGTTACGCATTTTATATAATCCATTAGTCGACTATCTTATAAGATTTGCAATATAATTGATTATATATTAAATAACGTATTGATTATATATTAAATAACGTAATTGATTATGTTATAAATTTTATAATTAATTATTTTATTTTTATTCTAAATATATTTAATATTTAATATTTTTATTTTATTATATAATTAATTATTTTATATTAATTAAGAGTAATTTTAGCTTTTTAATACGTATTATATAAATTTCTTTGATTTTCTTTGCTTGTCTTCACATTATTATGTAGGGAATTGTTTTGATTCTTCTTCCAAATTTTTCAATCTTTAAATTTGAATGGATTTAAACATATTTAATTCTTACTTTTCTATTCGAAAAATATTATTCACTCAAATCCAAACAAACATAAATGTTTTTTCATTTTCTTTTACTTTTAGTTTACATGTCCTCTCTTCATTTCATTTTTATCTAACAACATCTTAATCTTAACATGTTTTACCATAAGTTAAAACATTTTAATTTTATTTATTTTCTTTTTATGTAAAAACACTTCAATGGACATTATTTTGTGTTTAACAATGTAAGCATCTATCATTTGATTTTAAAACTGGTCACTCAAAATGATGTCATAAGAACGTTTAAATGAGTGTTTTTGAGTGAACATAAGTTCACTTAAGTGATATCACTCAGTGCAAAATACGGTAGGCAATTAATTTGAAACATTCTTTGTGAATTTAACATCAGTATAAGATTATTGGAAATATTAATTAAAATGTGTACTGGTATGGGCGAGACCGAGATTCGGTCTTCCTGATCGAGATTCAGTCTACCTGACCGAGATTAGAGAAAACTGGTCGAGACGATGGAAATCATCACGGACGGCCCGACCGACCGACACATAAATCCATTAACGCTCAAACCAATGTCAGTGAAGTTAATCTGTCATTAAGGATTAGGTAATACATCCATAAGTGTGATTCATTCTACTAATTAGACCCAATAAGGTAAGTTCATTAAAATAATATAAATAACACACATTTCAAGGATAAATGTACGTCATTTATTACTATGCACCTACCTGAGTGTCGATCACCCACTTTACTGACTTGTGTGTCGGAGTCCCTTCTGCAGGTACCCCTCATTCGGTATTCACATGAGACCGAGAGTCGAAAAGGATCTCAGTGAAACCCTAGCAAGCTACCCGATCGAAAGAAGACAAAGACTTCAATGGTTCTCTAGGTCACATCTCCTAGCAGGAATAATATGTTATTAAAATTTGTGTCATATTTAATATTAAAATATATTCTTGTCTTGTTGATTATTTGAATATGTTACATATATTTGAATGTCTTACATAATATTTGAAAGACATGAGTAAAAAAATATTGAAAGATATGGTCACAAAAGTCATTAACTTTCAATATTATATTTAAAATATTTACAACAATTTAAATAAACCTAAATAAATAAATTATTATTATTCTATTAAGTGTTATCTGTTGCATTTTCATTGCTGTGAATGCTAGAGGTAGACTCCATGCAATATTTAACTACAACTTGGTGGCTTCCCTATGTAGCGTGGTCCTAAATCTTGTTTGCCACAAAACATAAACATCATACTTCTTTTATATCGGACATTGAAATGACTTGAAAACACCAAGAAACATATCGAACGAAAATCTCCATAGTGTCCATAACAAATATTTTGGAAATATATACTTGTTATAGACCTTTATTTATGTATTTTTGTTACATATAATAATGACTTATTTTGATGTTTTTTAAGGGTTGAAATACAGAACCATATATTATGAATTAACACATGCAACACTTATAACTTCCCAACATACTCATTTTCCAAAAATCTCTCATATGAAATCCAATATACACTACAACAAAATTTGCAATTACCTACATTTGTAGGTAACAAGAAAATTTATAGATAAAACAACATTACTTATATATTAGTTACGAATCAAAATTCATATGTTTTTTTTTAATCAACAAAAAATCAATTCAATAAAATAAGCATTTCAAAAGTATTTTAAGTTTTCACAAATACGTATTCATCTATAAACTATCATATAGATAACTTAACTAAAACATTCTTGCTAATACACCTAGCTCTAAAAACTAAATAACTTGTATTAGAAGAAAAACATTTATTCATTACAATGAATCTTTCAAAAGTAGCCCAAAAACACTTAAAAAATATACTAAAACATATTTGGTCATAACAACCATAAGATAAAAAAAAAAACATTTATTTTATATACACAAAATTCTGCTGCTGCACTCCATGCTATATAAATTAAACATTGATAAAATTAGCTACGGATATTATTTAGATATTATTTATATGTAAACTTTTTTTGATTGATTCGTTTGGAACACTTTATAATAATAGATTTATAAAGAAAACAGTGATATATTGATGGATTAAACGATGGAACAGAGATTATAAACATTGGTGGGCACACAGTAAAAGAGGAACAGGATCGTAGGTAAGTCTTTGAAGGAATTAAAATTGTGACTAGTCTTGGAAAGCCCCATCATACGGCACCGTTCCACGGCAGAAGCAGTGAATTAGATTAACAAATCTTTTGGGAAAGGACGCAGAAGCAATAATAGCTTTAGCATATGAACTTTTGCAATTAATTTAGTAATGAGCAACAAAATATATGTGGTGGTGGTCGTTTACTATGTTTAAATCACATTGTCGGCAACGTATCACGTTCTATGTTACCAATTTATTACACTCTCGTCAAATAAAAGCTTCCGGAATTCTGTTTTTTGTTTCGCTACTTTTATATAAAGCCATTTTACTTTCTACAACTTGACACTTGACGTGCTTTTTTCAATAACATTGTTTGATTCGACATTTCACTACAAAACGCTCTGTTAACGGATATACTTTATATTTCTTTATATTAATATACCTCATTTTCATCAAATTTAAATATTACTGGGTAACAAATTCTTTTACAAAAGAAATAAACAGTAATTATATTATATTTATGTGTCAGATACAATAATATTATATAACTAACTTTTTAAAAGTCTGTTTTTAAATCTTTTAGTAATTACGGTTCAGAAACTCAGTTGATATATATAAATAAAACTAAAAGTCTGATTAAATCCCAAAATAAAATAAAGAAAAAAAAACTAAAATGTTACCTTAAGATCTACAGGTAAAATAAAATATAGCATATCATGAATACCTTAGTGTAGGATTATTTCATTTTAATTTCTCATTGAGTTTAACTTTTAAATATTTTTTTAGTTTTTAAAATAATGTTTAATTTAATTAATATAATAATAAATTATCTTCTTACTTTAAAATTAATATTTATTTTATAATTTTCTTATATACAAATACGGTTATTAAGGTGTGAGTATATACATACTTAACTTAATATTAATATTACATAATTTAGAAATAAATAACTTGCACATGCTTTCTCTTTCTTCTTATATCTCTTTTTTATATAAAATTCGTGTATGAGTATAATTTCTCAAAAAAATTCACATTATAGCGTTTTAGTTGATTGTACATGTATAGATTTTTTATGATAATCAATATCCACATTTTAATGGGATCTCCCCTCTCCATTTTGTTCTCCTGGAACTTGATTTTGAGATTTTATTTAAAAATAGGATCCTGATACACATCACAACTCTGAATAGTATTATTTTAAAAAAAATTATAACATTTAATTACAACCTTATTCTTTATTATATAAATAGTCAATGAGATTCATCAGGTTGCTACTATAAAAAGCTGAAAATTATAATATTCGTAAAAGGATGTTATTCATACAAATTTTTATATATATACTACTTAAAAAAACATATTTTTCTTTATTTATCGTCGTCCTACACTTCATCTTATTTTAATTATAAGAACTTATTATACTAAAATAATTAACTTCCTTATAATTTTAGGAGAAGATATCAAACAAATGTAATAGAGTGACGAAGCATGCACATCATCAAGATCAATATATTATTAAAACCATAGAACCCATTAATATACAAACCATGTACTATGCTAGCACATAGATAGCATATACATTAATATAAAATCCTAATATGCAAATCATATACCACTAGACTTAATTACACAATATATATACTTAAATTCAAATAATTATTCACACATTCACCATGTTCCTAAATGGGTACTAACATCCTCATTGTTTCTTTTGTAAGAGAATTGACCACACTCAAAATAAATGCTTCTCCTTACATGGTTTTCCTTGCAATACAACAAACATCTTTCAATCTAATAAGGTTCAACCACATTGAAGAATATCAAGAATATTTTACCTATCCATCACTAGGATGATGTCATTCTTAATGCCCTCTTCTTCTTTGCACAATAAAGTTACATATTCGATTGTGTTTCCAAATGAAACTCAATTTCACATTTCTCCTTGAGTCTTAGGTTGCATATTATGTGTCTCGTACAACTGTAGTTTTGAAATTCTCACTATATAAAACCTTTTTCTCACATGAATCAGATGATAAAAAGAGTAATAACTAATGACTTTGGTTGCATACATTTATAATCCAAGTATACAAGTCGTAAGTAATCATTGGCTGAAAGCCTCCTTGCGGCTTGTGCATCATTTAATGCATTATGGACATCCAAATGAATATCTGGTGTTCTTGTTTTTAAGCTTTCATTGTTTGTATCTTAGCCTCTTGTGGGCAATACTTTGTTGTGTATACTTTGTGAGTTTTGGCTCCTTAATACTCTGCCCACAAGTATTTATCATCCCACAATCATTTATATACTTTTTGTCTGTATTTTTTTAACATCTTTATCTATTTATATACGTAAAATCCTGATTAAATTCCAAACTACTTTCCACTTTCAGGATGTTCATGAAACTACTGCAGGGGCACTATGGAATTTTGCTTTCAATGCTAGTAATGCTCTACGAATAGTACAGGAAGGTGGTTAATGTCCTTAATCGAAGTTTGTTCATTCGTATTATTTGGAGAGATGGTGGATCTTTGTTTACTCTGTTTCTGTTCAAATTTGATTTGTTCTGTATTTATAGTATGAATATATGGAAAAAAAGAAAATGACTTTACTGTGGTAAATTTTATTTTATTTATCAAAAAATAATTAAATTAAATTAAAGGGAACAAATCCTTAAAAAAAAACCATCAACTTATTAACAAGGTATCCAAACAAAAGATACATCCAGAAACAAGCATGGGTTACCAAAAATGCTGAATTTACTGCAGAATTATGCAGCATATATACCAGCAAACGCCCCTTTTGAAAGTACATAAAAATGGTCCTAGTGCAGATACTGGCTACATAAATCTGGATTGCATAAATTACCAATAAGGTTACCATTGCACAACTACTGCACTTAACACTGCAGCAGCAGAACCAAAGGGTAGTAGTCTCTTGCTTCTAATGCATAAACCCTGCTGATCTACATGGAAGCTTAGCTGCTACTCCCTCTATACTTCCAAAACATCTTCTACTGTGGTATGAGAAATCATTTTATGCATAATATTTTAGCATCATGACATGTTACTGAAGGTGCTCTAAGATGCAGGTTTCCTTTCCTCCTTATACCATGTCAAAGTTGTCTTTGTTGTACCTTATTACCTCATGTATGCTCCTGTTTTCTCATGTCATAAAGCCTCTGCTAAAATTTAGTATTGTATTTGTAAAGATAATTTTTTTTAACTTTTGGGAAATCTAAGAATATTATATTTAAATTACTTTTATTTCAAAGTGTTTAATTTTTAAATATTTTATTTAAAGTTTTAATAGAGTAATCCAGATAAAAAAAAATTAACAAATACAAAAATTATCACAAATTTATCAAATACAAAAAAAAAATTACAGATTAAAAAAATCTTAAACTAAAATTGAATTAAGTTGAACCTAGGCTGTAACACTAACAACAATATAATTGATTCATTGATTAATAATACACAAATACATGTTTTCGAAAGAGAATAAGAATAATGTACTTATTTGTTTGTTTCAATGTCTAAGTTTCTGTGTAGAATAACCCATTGTTGGGATTTTTGTTTAATTAATTATTATACTTTAATTATGTTTTTTAGAAGAAAAAAAAATTACTTCTCCTAATAATAAAATATTTATTTAATTGCTAATGACTTTTACTCATTTTTTTATAAAGACTGACGACTTCACAATACTCGTTTATCTCTTTTGAGGATCTATATGTATAAAAATGAACAGATAAAAACATATAAAAAAAAATAACAGATATAAATAGACATCAATGAAAATTGAATTTATTTTTCTCAATAATGGTTTGATTTAAAAACTCGTATTATTGTATTCAAATATAATATTGTATATTTTAATTTAAAAAATAAAAAATAAACATACATAAAAATAATAATTAAAAATTGTTTTATAGTTTATCTATATTATATTAACAATATATTTATATTTATAAAAATATCATATTTTATTTTTTAATTATAACATTATGAAATTTATTTATGAATATGAAATAAAGTTAAAATTACAACTATTGATAATTATAAAAAATTTATAATATTTTTTATCAACAAATGTAAGGAAGAAAAGTGATAAATGAGATATGATAGAAAAATATAAAAAGAGATACAAATAAATATAGATTGTAAAGAAATATAGGTTGTAAATAAGATGGAAAGAAAAAGTAATTAATTTCATGATAATTTGTTACATTTTTTTTATAAACAAAAAAAAATAATAGAGATATTTTAAGGATATTTCAACCCTTATACAAGAGGTGTAGACAATTCAAACCAGTAACATCTTCTACCCATAAATAGAACTACAATTCCTACCACTTCACTAACCTTTATGTTTTTTTTATGGATTTCATACATACCAGAAGTTCTAGACACCCATCAAAATAAGAAAAATAAGTTAAGCGTACCTTCGATGTTACCCATGACCAAATCTTCAAGCACCATCGAGAAAATCTTAGAATAATTTGATGTCTTATATTCAATCCATGTGGTTTTGCATGATGATTTGGGAGGAGGAGATTCTGAAGAAGCATTTAGTATTGAGTGGGCTGAACATTGTCTAAGCCTAGAATTTAGGTGTCAATGTGGAAAAGGCTACGACGTTATCCTTTCAGAAAATAATTGTTACTACAAGTTGGTGTAAGAGAAAAGTAATATGTTTGACCCCTTTTATTTAGTTGGGGATTGTTTTTGTTTTTATTATATTTTAACTTGACCTTGTCAAGCTAAAAGAAAATAAAAACAAAAGCAATTCCAACTAAACAAAAGGATAAAATACACTATTTTTCTCTTGCACTAACTTCTAATAACAATCATTTTCTGAAAGAAGAACGTCGTAGCCTTTTTCACATGAACACCTAAAATCTAGACTTAGGCAATGTTCAACCCTCTCAACATGAACCTCTTCTTCTGAAGCTCCTCCTCCCAAATCATCTGCAAAAGCACATGGATTAAATATAAAACATCAAATTATTGTAAGAAGCAGTCAAACTATATATCAAACAAATAATAACAAATGATGGCTTTAGACTTACATATTATTATTAACCTTAACTTCTACTCACTTTCAATATAAATATTTTTATGGTGTCAACCGTGAAAAATAATCTCAAGTGTGATTTTTAGAACAGTCACCATTCATAATAATTTGTAATAGATTATCATAAACACGTAATTAATTTTTCTTCTCATCTTATTTACAACCTATTTTTATTCGTATCTATTTTTTATACTTTTCTATCATATAGCATTTATCAGTTTTCTTTTTTGCATTTTCCTTTTTCTCTATCATTTTATTTCCTAAACCCCATTCATCCTAAATTGGAATTACATAACGAAACACATTAAAGATAACACAAACTAATCAAACCCCAAAATAAAGAAAACCAAAGCATAGATACATAAACCTGAGGCATCACTTTGTCATCTTCAGCGGCTACACAGTTTTCTTCTTTTTCATCTTCTTCCTCATCCTTCATAACTTCATCCCAAATTGCCTCATCTCTTTCAATCGCTCCTTCATCCTTCTCGGTTACTGCAATCACAGGCACAAAATAAACAAACAAAGCGCCGAGACATCTGAGACGCTCCTCCTGAGGCTCGGCGGCAGGGGCAGCAGCCGGAGCCTCTCTCCGCAAGAGTGGGAGGCGCCGGAGGACGGGGAAGGAGAGGCGCATGAGGGAGTTGAGGTTGAGGGGTATGGGGACGGCGGAGAAGCCGTAAAGGGAGGGGTCCTCCTGGTCGCAGAAGAGTTTCTTGGCAGAGGGCTCCCCGGAGAAAGAGGACGAGGGAGGCGATCGGCGCTTCATGGGATTGCTGACCGCGGAGCATGCGGCTGACGGTGGCAGCAATTGTGGTTGAGGTGCATCATGGACAAGAGGTCAGTGGGCTCCCCCACAGACGTGTGATCAGCGTGATCGTGCATTGGTTGCGACGGTGTGGGACATTTGTATGGCGTTGGTTGTGGAGAAATTGCAGTGATGGGCGTTTATTTCACCCATTTTCTTCAACTCTTTCTTTCTTTCTTTCTTTGCTTTTGCGTTGAGAAGAAATGGGAGTAGTGACAAGGAAGAAAGGAGAAGGGGTTTGTTTCACTTATATAAGTGTGTAGTGTATAGATGATTATGAATTTTTAACGGCTGTTGGCGGGTTCTTTTTAAACTTTTAGAATAATAAACGCACTTTATTAATGTTACAAAATTTTAAATTTCCAAAATTTAAAAATTTTAAATTTTTTAAATTTTTCAACTTTTTAAATTTTTAAAATTCGAAATTTTAAATTTTTAAATTATCAAAATTTCAAATTTTGTAAATTTTCAAATATTTTCCTCTTTAACCTCCTTAAAAAAATTCTATTTTATGCTTATATTAATATTTGATTTTATTTCAGGTTTATGTTATCATTTTCTACTTTTTCAAAAATTTTAAAATTTCAAAATTTTTAAAAACACTTAAAATTTTTCAAAATTTAATTTTTAAAATTTTCCCCTAAAACCTTAACGAAACACTTCAAAATTCAAAATTTTCAAAATTCAAAATTTTAAAATTTCTAAATTTTCAAATTTCTAACTTTTTAAATTTAAAATTTTTGAATTTTTAAATTTTTAACTTTAAAACAATAACGGAAGGTTTTATAAAACCATAAACCTTTTTTTCATTTTTTATTTTCATATTTCTATTTGATATACCACAATTTTCCACAGTTTGAATAAGCGAGGGAGCAATTTTTCATCTGATATAAGGAGTAATTTTTCTATTTGATTTACTTATTAGTTGTCCATTTGATTTTGTCATTTCTTACCATTTTAGTTAGTTCAATCAAAGAACTTACGATCATATTAGCACATGTTCTTTTTTCTGTGTTGTTCCTTTTCTCTCTTTTGATTTATATCGAGTGAAAATTAGTGTTGTCCTTTTTTGTTGTTGATTGGTTGTGGATATTCAGGGTTTTCTGCAGTGTCTTTGGATCGCTGATTGGGAAAATCTCTATAAGCTTTGATGTTTGCAGTATGTTATGGGAACATCTCTCTAGGGTTGCTTTTTTTTTTCAAGGAACAAAAGAAGTAGACAATTTATTGGCTTTAGTTTTGTTTCAGTTTTGTTTTAGAGTATGCACTATACTGATGTAAGTTATTGGGAGGAAGAATTTCTTGAAGACCTTCTTGAGCATCATAAGAGGTTTTTTTTTCTTCTGATAATTAGTTTAGCATTTCTTCTCTTTAAAAATGAAAAAAAAATATCTTCTACCATAAAAAGAAATCGTTGATAATTTCCCACTGCAGAGACTTCACCAGAACTCCAAATCCGGTTGTATTTGAAATTATGAATGCTCGACAAAAAAAGCACATGAAGGTTTCGCCCAACATGTATCATGCTAATGTAATGTCTGTGTGATTTCCTCAACAATTAAGATTGTGTTTCTAATGTAATTTCAGAAGTTATCAAAGACGATTGTTGAGGAATGGAAACGCATATTGGATGCTCTTGACATGGATGCTAACAATGGAAATTACTTGGAAGGTCATGCATTTTTACAACTAATAGCAAGTTTTGGTATTGCATCCGGTGGTTTTAATGAGGAGGAGTTATCATGTGGTATCTCCACGTCGTCAAGTGTTAAATTGTGTTGTTACCTTGGGTATACATATTTGAGTTATTTACAAATTAAAATATTTGTATACAATATATCTACCATAAACTAGAGTCAATGGTCATGTTGTGTTCTAGATATTACTTGAAGATTGTGACTTTAACAACTACTTTTCTTTTTATTCTCACTATGATAACATTTTGATAAAAAAAAAATCTTTTGTAAATCTTGGCTCCTTCCTAAACCATCATATATGTGAAGTTAGAATGGAATAATAATTGGTGAGGATGATAGCAGTGGATGTGAAAAAACAGGTGTGAAGAATCATTGAACTATTCTATAACTAGAAACACACATTCAAACCAATCTATGTCCAACTGTTTTAGTTTTGTAAGTCAATTTTCTGTGTTTTTTTAGTTTTCTCACCAAATATTCAACTACATTTCGAATTTTCATAACAGAAACATCAAATGTGTTTATTTTAAAATGAGAATACCAAAATTATAAATTCAACAAAATAGAGGACAAAAGTTATATATTTTAAAATATGATGGTAATTTTCATGTATTTTGTAATTTTTCCATTATCAATTAATTACAATTTTACCTCAAATAACTTTAAAAAAAACTTAAATATGATTATAATATTGGATACATAGAGGACAAAAGTTATGTATTTTAAAATATTAAATACATAATAACAATAAAATACAAATATACATTAAAAACAAAAATAAAAAATGTGGATACACCGCGAGAGTTTATGTGTTCCCAGTAGTAAAAATAATTAGTTTGAATAATTATTAAATACTCTAATTCAAAATTTATAAATATGAAAATATTTTAAAAAATAATATACAAAAATTAGTGACTATATTTATTATACAAATTATTATTATTATTAATCTAGAAATAATATAGAAATATTATATCGTAAAAGACGTTATATATTTGTTATCTTTCAAAAGTTAATGTAATTTTTTAAGTATGATAATTTATTAATTTTTGTTGTGATTGATTATTTACTAGATTCTATATTAAAAAGTAAGTATTTAGATTGTATTATAGTTAGGAGTAGAAAATCATATTTATCCTAGATGAAATTGAAAGTACAAACAGGTTCTGTTATTAATTTCTGGAATGATAAATGGTGTTCTACTATTTTTTTAACAAATATTGCAGGTTATCTGATGGTGTTACCATTTCGCATACAGTCTCTCAGTTTTGGACAATTTTGGACAGGTTTTTTAATCATATCATGGTTAGGGAGGAATAGGATATTTTTAATTGGATTGTAGATGAATCTAGTTGTTTCTCTCTTAAATTAGCTAGGACTTTTTTCTTAGAACCAGAAATTCCTTGTGCTTGGAGTAATTTCATTTGATCTTCATCTATTTCGCCTTCCAAAACTCTAGTACTCTGGAAAGTTTTTCATGGACGGCTTCTTACATATCAATATATTCATAATAAAGGTTTACATATATGTTCTATGTGTACTTTTTGTGAAAAGCATGAGAAATATATTCAGCATTCATTTTTTGAATGTTCTAATGCTTTGCATATTTGGAGTTAGGTTCGGCAGATTTTTCTTACTTCTCATTACTCTAATGAGGATTATCTTCTTTCTTTTATTAAGAATGATGGAAGTCCTTTGGTTATATTGATTAAGCTTATTGTGATAACTTTTTCTATTTTGATGATATGGCGTATGAGGAATTAAGCTAAATTTCAAGATAAGATTGAGGTATCTAGGCTTATTTCGGTAATTAAAGATTTAAGTTGTCTCGTGGGAAATTCGTTTAAAGTTCCAATGAAAAATGATATGTTGGATTTAAACGTGATAAATTTTTTTGTATTAATACTCGTAATGTAAAAGTTCTTCGTCCTCTTCTCGTTAGATGGGAGTTTCCTTCACCAGGCTAGGTTAAAATTAACACTGATGGGGCTGCTAGGGGTATTCTGGTCTTGCTACTTATGGAGGTATTTTCATGGAAGTATTGGGGAATTTATTGGTGCTTTCTCTGGGTTTCTTGAAGTTCAAACTATTATGGTTGTTGAGTTTTATGGAATTATACATGTTATGGGGAAAGCTCAAAAGATGGAGCTTACTAATGTCTGACTTGAATATGATTATGTTTTGGTTTGTGTTGCGTTTACTGTTAGAACTAATGTTCCGTTGATGCTCTGTAATCTATGGAATACTTGTCTTAATTACTAAGGAAAAATCAGGTTTAGGGTTTCTCATATTTTTTGTGAAGGGAATGCATGTGCTGATAAGTTGGCTAATTTAGGATTTATTCATAAAGAATCATTTCATTTGTATAAGAGGCTTTCATCTAATATTTTTTAGAATTCTTTATGAATAGGTATAGTATACCTGTATAATTTTGGTATAGATATCTATTTTTATATAAAATTTGAGTACGATTATGATTTCTCAAAACATTTCACATTATAGCGTTTTAGTTAACTGTACATGGATAGATTTTTGCTGATAAACAATATCCACATTTTAATGGGATCTCCCCTCTCCATTTTTTTCTCCTCGAACTTGATTTTGAGATTTTATTTAAAAATAGGATCCTGACACACATCACAACTCTGAATAGTATTATTTAAAAAAAATTATAATAACATTTAATTACAAACATATGCTTTATTATATTTTTTATTATATAAATAGTCAATGAGATTCATCAGGTTGCTACTATAAAAAGCTGAAAATTATAATATTCATAAAAGGATGTTACTCATACAAATTTTTATATACTACTTTAAAAACATATTTTTCTTTATTTATCGCCGTCCTACACTTCATCTTATTTTAATTATAAGAACTTGTTGTATTAAAATAATTAACTTCCTTGTAATTTTATGAGAAGATACCAAACAAATAACAGAGTAACGAAGCATGCGCATCATAAAGATCAATATATTATTAAAACCATAGAACCCATTAATATACAAACCATGTACTGTGCTAGCACATAGATAGCTTATATGCTACCTAGATAGCTTATAAATACATTAATATAAAATCCTAATATGCAAACCATACACAACTAGACTTAATTACACAATATATACATAAATTCAAATAATTTATTCACACATAAATCACATGTTCCTAATAGAATCTACACTGCAGCAGAAGCATTTTGCATGCATATTGACTTCAATCTTTAATATTTGTTTTATCCTTCTTCTTTTTTCCCAAATCAATGGAAACCATTCTCCTTCACCTCTTTCCCAGCTTTCTCATCACTCTTTGCCTCTTCCACTGCTAACTGTTCCTGCTCCTTTTCCTTCTCTTCCTTCAACCTAGCTTCTTCTTCTTCCTCAGCCTTCTTTTCTGCATCTTCTTCAGCCTTCTTCTTTGCCTTCTTAAGGGATTCAATCAACTTCTTCAAACATGTCTCCACATTATCACTCTTCGACTTAGGCATCATGTTCTCAGCAACATCAGCAGGTGTTATCTTGGTCTCTTCCAATAACCCCTCAACAACAGAAAACAAACGATGATCATCAACATCCAAATAATTCTTGGCAAGAACCTTAAAAGCCTCATAGCCACAATAAGATAGCTCTATTTTCTTGTCCATTCTTCCACTTCTGATGAGAGCAGGATCAAGCTTTTCCACATGGTTTGTAGTGAAAATAATGATCCTTTCTCCTGCACAGCCTGACCAAATCCCATCAATGCAATTCAACAAACCCGACAATGTCACCTTACTCTCCTTGTTATCTTCTTCCTCGGCCTTCTTTATAGTATCCTTCGCATCCCCACTCTTCTCCTTCTCCTTTTTCACCGCTCTCTTCCCAGTAAGATCAAGAGAGCAATCAATATCTTCAATCACAATAATAGACTTACTGGTTGTCTCAATCAGCAGTGTCCTTAACTGCGTGTTATCCTTCACTGCTGTCAACTCAAGATCATACACATCATAGTACATGAAATTAGCCATGGCAGCAATCATGGTAGATTTTCCGGTCCCTGGAGGACCATACAGCAAATAGCCACGCTTCCAAGCCTTCCCTATCTTGTCATAATACTCCTTTCCATTCTTGAACGTGAGAAGATCATCTATAATCTCTTCCTTCACTGTTTTCTCCATGGCAAGGGTTTCAAACCTCGCAGGGTGCTCAAACACAAGGTGGCTCCACTTGGATTTTCTATACCCTCCCCAACCGGTGTAACAACTGTTGGTGAACAGCTTCAGCTGCCGGTTCTTCAGTTTGATCGATTTGCCTTGCTCCAGCACGTGGGGGATGTAAGTGCGTGAAACGATGTCTCTGTGGCGCTTGTGAAAGGTGAGGGTGTAGAACCTCTTCTCATCAGAACTAGGGTAAAACGAAAAAGACTGCGTTTTGAGCATGGCTTTGTGAGAACCCCACCAGAGCTTCACCCCTTGGAAATTCTCTGTGATTTGTTCGTTGTCGTCCATGGAAAGAAGAAAGGGGCTGTTGCTGTTGTTGGCGGGTTCAGCTTTGAGTTTTCTGGCTCCCTGAGAAGAGGTTTCGACGAGGTAGGTTTGGATGGCCGTGAAAAGCTCACTGTGTTTGAGACGTTCACCTGAGAATTCAGGGAACGTGATTTGGATGTAAGGAGAAAGAAAACCTATTAGTTTATGAGCGTATATTTGAACATAAGAACGGATATGGGCTGGGATGAACTTGTCAAACACAGTGTATGCTATCATAACTGTTGCAGTGAATGACCCTAACATAGTCCACTCTGAACCCATTGCTATAATCTGGTTTTTCTCAGAAGTTTTTGGCTTATTTTTTCGTGTTTAGATCGATGGAGTTGTGTATTTATAGGGAGGAAGATGTACATAGAAACACGGTAATTAACTGAACAAAGTAAAATATAAACCAAAATTTCAAATAACAATTATTAAATAGAAATATAAAAAGGGATTTTCCTAGTGGGAACACTTCATTTTCGTGGAAATACCTAGTATAGTTTTTTGAGTGTTACGTAATATTTTTGATTGTCTTTATGTGTAACTTTTTGGTATTTGTAGTAAGTATCAGGCAGCCATTTCTGACCTTTCTTGGACCTCAGATTTTATTTGTCCCACTTTACACCGTAATGCCTGCATTAAATATCAGAAAATGTTATTCAAAATTTCAAAACTCTTTATGATGATGATTTTACAGACAGTGGCAAGGCTTGAGAATATAGCTGAGGGGACCATTTTGGGAGCCCTCCAGTTATTTTTTGTGGTTGGATTTCTGTTTTGGGTTTCTAGAATTTTGTCCTCAGTCATAGCATTTGTGTATGTAGTTTTGCTGGTATAAGAAGTAATATTGGTTTATCACTCCACAAGAATCTTGATCCTATGAATATTTGTTATATTCGGTTTGATGTATATAAAATTTATTCGTGTTGTTTTGTATCATGTGTTGGGAGAGTGCGTTTAGGAATGATCTTGGTGTTCTTTAGCTATGAAACTATAATATTTTGGGTTATAACCTATTATGAGCCTCAGACACGTGTATAAATGTATGTGTCGAACTTACCAAAAAAGAATATTAGTTGATAATTTCAACACAGTTCTAACACATTTTTAAAATAAAAAATACATTAATTTTTTAAAAATTCAAACTTAATTATATAAATTTATGATAATAAAAATAAAAAACAAATCATTTTGAATAAATCATGAAAAATATCTATCTACTAAACATATTTATACACATAAATTTTTATTATCAATTTATATAATTTATAATTATATAATATATAAATTCGTGTTTTATATATTAAAGATTATACATATTTTGTTTTCGAATCAAATTTTCATGTCAGTTGTGCTACACAGTAATTGATTAAACTTTTTTTTTTATAAATTGGAATAACTGGTACTCTGTTTATTAAAATCTTTGTTAATAAAAAAAATAATAAGAGGAGAGTAACAGAAAACTCATTTAATATTAAGAATAGAGTTTCTTTGAAAATCTAATAGTAAAAAATTAAATAAACAACTTTTTGGAAAAAAAATGTATAAAATCACACAAGATTAAGATATAAAATAATAAAACCATACTCAAACTTATAAGATTTCGTAAATTTACTTAATTAGTGTGTGTTTGTGGAGATGTTTTAAACTCATGAACCCTCCAATTCAAGATCTTAAAATAATGCAAAAGATTATTGAAAATAATTCTAAGGTAGAGCTGGATGGTGACACTGTAGTAGAATCATAGCTTAATTCACTGAATCTATACGAATAATCTTTTTTTTTGTTCATAGCATGTTACAACACCTAAATATTGTTTGTGAATTTTTATGGTGGAATTCTTAAATATTAAAGTTTGGTATTGGAGGATAGGCTGTCATTGATAACCATCTAATTGTTAATTAAAAGACATATTTTATTTGAATTTAAAGTGTCTCTCAGTTTAAATATATTTATAGTCTCACTCTTACTAACCTCTAAGTTGACCATACATTAGCTTTTACTTTTCATATGTCACAATTTTTTATAAATATTTTTTCTTTTTATCGTGACGTGTTAAAGTTCAAGACGGTTTCGATAAGTTTTATTCTTTTATTAAAATATGTCTCATCCTAAATTCACAAAATAAATATTTATAACATAAATTATTGATATTTGAGTTTTTTCTATTGAAATTTGGCTACCCAATATTCATATTGTTGAATTATTTATACTCTTTTCTGCAATACGATTTTTATACTTAATAAATATTATTGAAATTAATAAACAAGAAAGGTAAAGAACAAAATAAGAAGTTAGTAACACTTTTAATAAAATCATACTTTTATTTTAATTGCCCAATTACAAACATTGCGTGTTAGACATTCATGTTCCCATTAATGATTTTTTTATTTATTTATATATATGCGGCGGCTCATAACAGGAGAGTGACGTGGCATTTTTAAAAAGTGGATCTTTTCATGCTTAGAACATAAGAGAATAATTTTTCAATGACAATTAGAAATCAACATTTTTAGAAATCTATAATTAGAAATCACATCTGGCAAAAAATCGTGATTAAAAATTACGAATCAAATTTTTTAATAAAAAATAATTATTAATAAATTTGAAAATATAATTAAAAAAATAGAACAACAAATATTATACTAATATTCTAACCAAGAATATCATAAAGGGAAAGGGAGAACACAGTGATTAAATATTAAGAAGTAGATTTTAAGTCTAATTCAACTTCATAAAACCACTTATAAAATAAGGTTTATACTCACTTATATACTATAAAATGTTTTAATTTTTAGTCTATGTGGGATCTGCAACGTTGAAAGGAACAACCCGTGTTTGGGATAGCATATTATAGACGGTCTGATAACAGCTCGATAACAGGTGATCTGATAAATCCAACAAATACTCGTCAGGATAAACTCGAAAATGACTCTTATATCATATTAAGAATGAACTTTAAACCTAACTTATCTCATAAAATCGATTTATAAAATAAAATTTAAACACGCTTATATACTATGAAATACTCTGATTTTTAATTAATGTGGTATCTCCAACTTTAAAAGTTATATTAATTGTTAATTGTTGGATTGTGTTACATAAATCTATATTGGATCTCAAAAATAATATACAAAGACTTTTACCTGCCTCTTGTAACTAGTCTGAATGTTTATTTGTCATGTTCTTCCTTTGGCCTAATTTTTCTCTCCAACCATTCAAAAGTTTCTTGATTGTGACATTCATTTGGCCTAATTTTTCTCACTTTCCCATTGACCCCAAATTGACCATAAAGTAAGAAGATCCAATATCTTGGACCCCAAGATACTGCTTCTTTTATATTAATTTCTCTTCGTATACTTCCATTTGAAAAGTTCATGGAAGTTTAATTCGACCAATCAACAATGGTTGCGTCTAAACATTATTTATTCACTTTTACGTGCATGACGTGATACATTTTGATTAGTTTCAGTCTTAGAATACACAAAACAAATCTAGTGATGATCAGAAGGTGTAATTTGAAAAAAAAAAAAGAGTTATGATATAATGAAAATCCACTAGTAATTTGCTCCAAATTATATTAAAAATAAAAGAATAAATCTTTTTTTTAAATATGGACTTATGTGAGAAGATGGAGAAATTTTTAAAAAAATTATAAAATAATATTTAAAAAAAAACTGAAGAAAAGTACATTTTGTGGCAAAAAGATTTTTTAAATATATGTGGTTATGGACCAAAATTGTATGTTGTTATTTAAATAATTGTTAGAATGTTTTTAAGGTGATTGTTATAAGAAATAATAAATAAATTTATTATGTGAGGTGGTTTATAATCTCATGAAGTATAAAACGTAGGTTTTTTTCTGCATTTATAACTGCACTCAATCAGTTCAAAATCCAATTTATTAAATCCGTTTTTATTATTGTCCATATATTTTATTATTCAATGACATCGTTTTTACTATTATTTTAAGTAATTTAATTAAACGTTGAGTTCAATTTAATAGCTTCAAATGTTTCGTAAATAGATTTTGCGTTTCAATCACTATTTATAAATCACAGCAAAATTTAAGATTCCCTAAAACTACAAAAAAAAAAAAGAATTGGAGTTTTGAATTAATTAAAAAATAAATATCTGAGGTTTCAACCGGAGATATGGCCAACAGAGATGCCGAAAGGTTGGTCATTTCGCCTAATTATATTTATATTTGTGGTCAATCCTTAGGAAAAAAACCTTTAAAATATGACAAGTGGTGAAACTAAGCCTAAAGAATAGAGATTAATTAATTAGCATTACAACAATTTGAACTGTTATTAGTACTAATAACAAAGACTGCAGTTATTTTTCAGATAGTCATCATTTAGTAAAAAATATTGTAAGCGTTGTGTATAATTATCTCATAAGAAATGTTGGATGACATATTAGAATCGTCATCATATTAAATAAATAACAACAATTATGATGTAAATTCTATTTGTGTTTTTTTTAATTTAGTTTGGTTTTTTTCACTGAAAGAAATTATTGATTTGAGCATGTATTTGAGGAAATTGATAAGAAGATTAGTTGTATTTAACATCAAGATAAATATGTTTGAGTTTTGTACTCCATTTTTATATATTTTTCTGGGTATTGTCGCTTTTAAAAAAAAATTAAAAAAAATAAACAAATAAAAAGATAATTACCTCTAGTAAAAGTATCACAAAACTTATCTCAATCATTAATATTCTATCACCAACAATCACGATCACTTAAAATGAAAGAAAAGAAAAGATGTTATGTATTTTCAACAGAATATCTTATTGTTTAAATTAAAAATATATATAGGAGTATAGAATAAAGTATTGAGGTTGGGAAAAAATTGTCTTATAATATCTCAATGGTTAAACTTTTAATAACCTTTTAAGTGGATTGTCACGGTCATCCAACTCTCATTCACAAGCCCCAAGGTAAGGTTAAAAAGAGACAATTAATTTCTTCAACTTATCAAATTTGAACATGTACCCCAATTTTTATGTGAAGTGAAAAAAAAAAAAAAGAGGTGTAGATAATACATTCTAGATCTCCTTTTTCAAAATACGTTTTCAGATTTTTTTTTTCATAATATAATTTTTCATTCTTAAATTGTTTTTTCAGAATTAGATTTTAATTTTTAAATTCTACTTCGAAATTTTCTTTTCCGCAACACTATAATCTATTCCGTATTTATTTTTGTAATGTATTTTTTTAATTCTAAATTTTTATTTCCGGAATAGAAGATATTTTTAGAAATTTAAAAGGGTGTAAGGTCCAGGTTTAAGATGTTGGATGTAGAAAGAATTTGCCTTCTTAAAGTGTGTTGGATGCAGATTAATAAGGTTGGATGTAGGAAGAATTTGCCTTAAAAAGATTGTGTCAGGTTTTAATAAAATTATTTTAACATGTATATATATTTATTCATAAATTTTATGGAAACAAAAAATAGACTTTGAACTAATATATATTCTAATTTTACATTCCAAAAGGCTCAATCCAAAATGAATGGAAAGCAGTCCAAGAAATTGATAGGAATACCCAGAAACTAGGCATCTGAAGAGATTTACATTGTCTCATGAAGGAAAAAAAAATGAAATTCATCGAATAATAAACATATTATAGGAGACAAATTAGTGTACAACATGTTAAGGGCAAAACTGGGATGCCAATATTTCTGTCTGGCAACCATGATAATGATTTATGAGGCTGCGGCAGATGATCTTTGTGTCCTCGTTCCAAACAGATTTTCGAATAACTTCGGAGCCATAGGAGGAATATTGGCAGGTAGTGGGGCCATAAAATTTACTATCTTTTCATGAACATTATACCTTCACCAAATAATTCAAAAATTGTTCAGTTCATAAACGACTGCAAGATATATATACTACGGTTAAATGACATCTTTCAATACCTTATCTTGCGACTTTTTGAGGCACGACGATCAACAACTTTTCTTTTCTTGGGATGCATTCTCTTCAAAGCATAAAATGCTTTTTCTGCACAAATAAAACAATAGAAAATGAAATGTAATTACACACTTAAAGAAAGCACAGTTAAGTCCTATTTTAGGAGCAGATAATTGAACAATGGTGGTGAGAAAATGCAACATGTTTAAATTCCAGCCTCTGAAATTTTGAAGTCACTGTTGAGGGAATTGTACAAAGGTGAACAACCAGAAAATTCTAAAACCCTTGTTTTCAATTATCTGATTATTCAAAAATAAAAGTTGGCATTTTTCTCATTATCATCGTAAGCTTGACAAAGATGGCATAATTTTCAGAAGCGGCAAGCATTTGTGAATCCTTCACATTTTATTTGTTCAAGGGAAATGTTAATAGTAGCTACTCCTTTGGTACTAACGCAAAATCTAGACCTAATAGAAAGTTAAAATTCAGAAAAGTCATGCTGGCCAGTCCTGCTAAACTAAACTCAAATTTAGTCATCTGTGCATGTTAGAGGTGGTGTGTGCTTTTCAAAATCCAGTACTCATAAGTTTGGCAAAGATGGCATAATTTTCATAAGCAGCAAGCATTGTGAATACTTCACATTTTATTTGTTGAAGAGAAATGTTAATACTAGCTACTCCTTTGGTACTAATGCAAAATCTAGACCTAACAGAGTTAAAATTCAAAACCGTCATACTGGTCAGTACTGCTAAGCTAAACTCAAATTTAGTCATTTATGCATGTTAAAGGTGGCGGGTGCCTTTCAAAAGCCTGTATGCAATTTAAAACAATTAAAAATGTAATTCAAAAATGCAAGAACATCTTGTGTATCATCATGACAGTATGATTGTAAGCACAAAAATTAAAAGCCATAAATATCCAAAAAAAATTGTATTTGACATAGAAATATTGTTATAAAAATTAGACAAAATAAAATTGTCTACCAGATGATGAAGGATCAACTGTCTCAAAAAATTCTTTCAATAATTGCTGGTAAAATTCAGAGTCATCCAGAAGTTCAGGATCACCAGCAGTAGGTGTCTCCTGCAGAGCAAGTAATGACCAGGAAGGAAAGTTAAGATTGTACATCTTGTAAGATCCTACAAAACTCATGCACACACAAGCACAGCGCATACATCTAACAGATGAGATAGATATGAGGATAATAGAGAACCAAACAGCTAGCAAATTCGGTTATTCAGTTACATGTTTTGCATTCATATGATGTATTGGTGGATATCCAGAAATGAAAAAAAAAATCAAAAGGGACTTTCCTCTTCTCTTTTCATTTTAAAATCCTATTCTTTCTCTCATTCTTATGGAGTAAGTCCTCACTCAGAGGCCATCTATACATTTCTGCATTTCCTTGAAGGTTGTCAATCACACACTACCATCCCATAATCCTGCATGGTCTCTCACCTGATCTCGACAAATTCCAATTGAGTGAAATTTACAAAGTGAGGTACCTCTAAAGCAGTTGAAAAACCTAATTCTCACTTTGGTATGTGTAGTCAAACATGTCTCTATTAGTAGTGTAATTTCTAGCAATTAAATTTTTTTATCACTGGACCTATTGATCATAAAACAAAAAAAAATGTTAAAAAAAAGGGACGTTTCTAGACCCACAGCTAAGCAGCATACTATAACCTCCAAAAGATATTAAATTTTGAACATCCTGCACATAAATCATAAATTACTAGAAAACATAACAAGGAATTAGGACTTTACAAGGCTTACCACTTCCTTAGGTTTATCGTCAACCTCTGGAACCTGGAGTAGCAGTCAATGACAGATATATAAATCAGCTTTTTAATTTAACAAACTCCTTATGCCTAACCTAATGTGGAAAAACACAACTTAAACCAACTAAAGATTAAGAATATGACTTACATATCCAAATACATTCACATCTGATCTTCTCAGCTGCATCTGCTTGATCACTCTACTGGGATCTCTCATATAAGCAGAGACTTGATTGCTAATATCCTATGATGGGGTAAAATTAGGAGTAAACACCCATCCATCACAAAAAAAAAAAATCCCAACACCAGTTAAAGAACCTGACCTGATTAAAAGCATGCAATTTTCCCTTAATGGCAGCAGCACCAGTTGTCACTTGTGTCATTCGCTGCCATTTGTTGATTGACTTGTCTCTGAAAGATGCTATACTGCAAGACACAAACATGAATAGCATTAAATGCATAAAGAATCACACACAGCACGACATATTTAAGATAGAAATGTATATGAAGTGCAAAATCATGTATAACTTGAGAAGTTTTGTTTCGAGCATAGTTGATAAAAAGAAAAGGTTCACAAAACAAATAGAAGCCTCAATGCTGCAACACCTTGATAGAGAAAATGAATGCGTAACAGAATACTACTGCATTTAGAACACCATAAAAATACCTCTTGTGCATCTGTGAAATTTGTGACCATTCCTGATCGAGATTGTCATTCAAATGCTTAGAAACATCTAAATCTTTTGATAACCCTTCTGAACCTTCAAGTGGAGAGTGAAAAATTCGTTACTCAGAAAAAATATTCAAGGTTCAAGCAAACATGCAACAAATATTGAAGTAATATTAGGAAATTAACTTTAATTAAGAACATAAATCGAGACATTTCCAGTGAACCTGTAAACTTATACAAGAGGTACACGAATGAGCATCATAGTAAAACAAAACTTTAGCAATACAAGAAATGGAACACTTTCCTACCTATATCTCTAAAGAAGTACATAGATAACTCTTCCACACATATACTTCTTCCCCACCAAAAACTTATCAACTTCAGATGATAATCAGTCTCACTTCTAACTTTTTCCTTCATTCAATTCTTCCAACCATTTTCAGCTACTTGACTATTTTTTTTTATTCACAAATGTGTTCAATTTCATTAATAAGATTCGTAAAAGATCATATGAACCTGGTCACAAACATTTCACGAAAGTCTAAAGCTATATGCTTTGAGTACGTCCCACATATTACTAAAATGAAAGTAAAGCATGGTCCATATAATAGGAACATCAAAAAAGGAGAAAACAAAAATTCTTGAATAAAATCCATTTTCCTAAAACAACTGCAACAATAAATTTACCATTTCTTAAAAGAATTGTTATAATGCGTAAAGCAACTCCATATGTCAACAAGCATTAAAGTAAAACAAGGTATCAATCAAACACAAAGATAAGAAGACAGCTAAATCATATAAAAAAACTAGAAAGGGAAACAAGAACAATAGAGAAACAAGTTACCAACTGTGGCTTGGGTAATTGAAGGATTCCTAGCAGAGAGAGCCTGGAGCAAAAACAAAAACAGTGACTATGAAATCAGTGGTAATATATATTATTTTATATAAATATATAACTTCATGAAAGTTGGTGAAATATAGAAAGGAAACATCCAACATAAACAAGTCTTGTCCCCTAAAACATATATGATACAGGTATGAGAAAAATATCTCATTCTTTTTATTTAAATTTTCAGACAAAAAACCCACCTGTTGCAGTTCCAATATAGAATCTAAAGTCTCCTTGGACGAAGTCATCAAATCTGAATATGCTACTTTAACTGCCTCATCTGCTTCACAGAATGAAGACTTGATTGGTTCCTGCACATAATTTAATTCTACCATGTTTAGCCACAACATTCAGGTAAGATAAAATAGCAAGGCACATTAAAACAGTAGTAGGAAAATACCTGTGGTAACCTATTTGAACTTGAGAATGGCTTCTGAAGTAAGAACCTGAGCTCGAGAATTTTGTACCAGAGGGCCTTCAGGTGAAACAAATTTATGGTTATCTTACTACTTATTATTACAAAAGAAGACACAAATATTAAATCTATGGAGAAAACAAAAAAAACTATACCTTTTGGCTTTTCACAGCTTGACCCTTAAGAAGATCTTCATCCTTATGATGCTTCAAGTTCTTCAAAGTATCTCTAAAGGTAGCAAGTTAAACTTGAGATATTTCAGAATCCACACAATCTTAAAGATGAAGGAAAATAATCAAACAGGTTCACTATAACTCAAGTAATTCATAGAAGGAACTAAATAAATTGACTGCATTTCTCTCATCATTAATACAGTCAATTTAATAAGAAACTTTAACATTATACAAGGAAACTTTGTCTATAGCTATACAATAAAACTTTGCCCGATAGATGACTAAATTACAGTAATTCAAATTTGTCAATTAATGAAACAATACATAGGGGAATCAATAAGATATAAATAAATCAAGTATTTTGCTAAGCCCGTTGACATCAATAACGGTTAGAAATATGACTCCAAATCTTCTTTTACACAATAAAATTTATCCTCATTTAACAACTAGCACTAGCAAAACAAGTACAGTATACCCAAAACGAAGACTTCATTGAAAGTTGTTAGTGACAATTCCAAAATGTTCAATATAGGAATAAAGATTAAGTTCCATCTATTTTATAAACTAAATGTATATCAAATGTTAAATGGAATCTCACAGCTCCTGATGATGAAGATCTCTATATTCTTTCTCAAGCTGTTCCATCTCATCATTCTTCCATTCACTATGCTCTCCTGTCCCATCATCCTCATCATCTGTTACCTTATGTCCATCCTCTTCCTCTTCACCATCATCATCAAAATCATCCTCCTCACCATCGTCATCATAATCACTCTCCACCTACACTAGGAAAACAACTCTTAAATAAAATTTCATAAGAAACTCATTAAGGTTATGTAACAAATTAATAAATTTAAAACTTTGTAGCAATTCATACCTCTTCATACTCCATAGTATTGTAATCATCTGAATCACTCTCACTTTTTCCTCTTTTTCTCGATTTTTTGGCGGCCATTTTCACACCTAAATTTTTTTTTTTTTTAAATAGCACATTATATATCTGCCTAAAAAATATTAATTAATTAATTACAATCACAAGTGCCAATGAAGAATAAACAGATAGTTGGCCATGTGAAGCCCTGCACAAGCACCTAAATTAGCAGTAAACCAATACTATATAGTCATTACATAATATAGACAAGAATCAAGACATAAATTCAAATATGGTAATCAAAATGTTATATCCTAATTACAAGCTGAAAATAGATTTTATAGAAATACAATTAATCAAATAAGAGTGAATGTTCCACTTTCTAATAAACATTACATTCCCCAACCATCACCCTGAAAGAAATTGCTTAGCCCACTGCAATATCAGCAAAAAATAACTTTGAAGTTTATAAAAATTATTACCCATAGAAAAATGCATAAAATCACTTATAAAAATGTTCAAGTCTGTGAAATTAGTAGTGGTCAATCCAAAATTAGTAGTGGTCAATCCAATCTAAAACAAATATTCAATTCATGTTTTCCTACTTCTATTTCTACATCTAAGATAATGGGGGGAAATACCCCCAAGTTGGTACTCGCGCTGCGGAGTAACTCACCGGCGTTCCTCACAGCAGCGCCTGCTCTCACGACGTCCTCACAGGGGTGGTTCTCGCGCGGCGCCGCAGATGGTGTTGTGGTGGCGCGGCAGCACGGTGACGCCTCTGGTGACGGCCTGGTACATGGCAGTCACGCTCTTCTCTCACTCTCACGTTTTCCAAATTTACTTCTAGGATTTCTCACATGTCCAATTTTATTTTTAGGGTTTTTGTGGGCTGCTGGGATGGGAGGAACCAGTAGATGAAGGAAACACTAAGCCACGTTTATAAACTGGAATTGGTGTTGCAAAATTACAAGCAAACGAACAGAAAACTATATGAAGTGTGTTTAGGGTTTGTTAAGAAATTGAGAGTGAAATGCAGTGAAATCAATTGAGAGTGAGCTATAAATCCAAAATCAACATACATAGCAACTAAATAGTGAGATTCGTTACCGAATAGAACACCGTGATGAGGTGAGGTTGCGGCTTTGTTCTTCAGTTGTGTTCTTGAGATGCGGTGGTGAGGGTGTAGGGTTTTAGCTCACAAGGATTAAAATAACAAATCAAATTGGTATCTTTTATCATTAAATAAAAAAAAAGTCTAATTAAAAAAAATCTCTTGAGGTCATTTTAAAATATATATATATATATATATATTAAATTCACTGAAAAATAAATTACTAAATATAAAATTAAAAACAGTAACATTTTGTAAATATTCCTTAGATTAAATTTAATTAATTAAACATAACAAATTAAAAAATATGAAACGTTTATAATCAATAATTGAAAAAACAGAAACTATATATTTTCCAACAACTTTGCACAAAAAATACACATGTATCATTTTCCTTATTATAAGAACTTAATATATTAAAAAAAATTGTATTATTATTTTAAAATATTTAAGGAAACTGTTGTAAATAGAATCCTAAAATGCTAAAAATATATTTAAATGTATATCACTCTATCAATGTATTTTTAAACTAAAATATTAACATAACCTTGTCTTGTAATTTATAAGATGTCATTATAATATTATAACTTTAGTGGACATGAGTATTTATTATTGAATTGAAATGTTTCATATTGTAAAGAGAAACATTTCAAAACTAAATAACTAAAATTAAAAAGATATTTATATCTCGTGGTATAAATATAGAATGTTAATGTTGTTGAATATGTTCAAAACTTTAATTAGAAAAATAAAATGAATTATATTATATTACATTATGGTAAATTTAATGTATACCAATTTGGAAATTTATTATATTTTAGCATATTTTTTTTATCAGCTAAATTATATTTTATTATATTTTAGCATATTTTGTAGTACTTAAGAATACATCTAAAAATTATTGTATTATAATATAAAATGTTAATGTGGATGAAATTTGCTCCAAATTTAAATAGGTAATAATATTGAATTATATTAATAATAACATAAATTTAATAAATACTGATATTAATATTAATTTAAAATTATTATATTTTAATGTAGTTAGAAAACAAATTAACATTTGAGTTGAGCTGATATTAGAAAATAATAAAAGAAATTTAAAAAATGAAGAAAAAAGTATATTGTATTTTTTTATTATAAATTACTGTATAAAACAAATAATTTGTTTTCCATTTAAAAGTTAAGTAATATAACAAATGAAATATGAAAAAAAAAAATTTCTTAAAAAATACCGTATTTTATCTCTTTAAAAGCAAAAAAGAAATATATATATATATATATATATATATATATATATATATATATATATAATTTTTAGAAAAAACACAAATAAAAATTTATATTGAAGAAACAAGATTAAGAAAAAAAATAAAATATATTTTATATCTAGAGTATATTTGATA
>Ga0123342_1002312_pt1 | contig 31677 bp, 20 predicted proteins | sample Turbeawhitnodule_FD_89960 | JGI IMG/M metagenome (GOLD analysis project Ga0123342, IMG submission 89960) | Root nodule microbial communities of legume samples collected from Mexico - Turtle bean Mexico white nodule | ecosystem: Host-associated > Plants > Roots > Nodule | place: Mexico: Nepantla... | reverse complement strand
AACTTAAGCTTGGGCAACCCAATCACAAGATCTTTTGAGATTAATTTGTTTAAGTGATTCATGTGAATGTGAGCAATTCTTCTATGCCATAACCAAGATTCATCATGCTTAGAAAGAAGACAATCAATAGAACAAGGAGAAGAAATATCCAAGAAATAGACATTGTTGATTCTCTTACCAATCAACATTACCTCTTTTGAGTTAGGAGGGCAGATTTCACAAGAGTTTGTCTTGAAGATTACTTGATAGCCTTTGTCCCACAGTTGGCTAATGCTAAGCAAGTTGCGTTTTAGTCCCTCTACATATAAGACATCATGAATAAGCAAGATACTCTTGTCTCCTATAGAGCCTCTTCCAAGAATTCTTCCTTTGTTGTTGTCTTCATATGTTACATGACCTTCTTGTTTGAAGATGATGCTCACAAACTTAGATTTATCTCCTGTCATGTGTTTTGAGCAGCCATTGTCCAGATACCATTGTTGCATGATTTCCATCAATTTTCCCTACAAAGAAAAATTTCAAGTACAAAGATTTGGTCCCCTTATAAATGTGGGTCCTTTTGATTTACAAACCCTAAACCCTACAAAGGAAAATTTCAAGTACAAAGATTTGGTCCCCTTATAAATGTGGGTCCTTTTGATTTACATTCATCACTAGGAACTCCAAAATCTTTAGGAATCCATCTCATAATGCCTTTAGGAACATAATATTTTCTAATTTTACAGAATCTGACTAAATGGTCACTTTTCATGCAGTAGAAGCATGTAACAACCGGTTGTTTCGATTTAACAATCGATTGTTTTTCTGGCAGTTTTGAAAATTACTTTGAAAACTTATCTTCCTTGTTCTGTGGATTAAAACCTAATATAGCTTTTTCAAAAACACAATTTTGAAATGCCAAGACATTCTCAAAGTTGGATTTATCCTTTGAAATCTTATCCACAGTTCTTACAAGATAATGAACTTTCTTTTCAAGATTTTCACAATTTTCGCAAACAATAGAGTCACACTTGCAAGAAGAGTTTTTGTAAAGAATTTCAAGATTTTCAAAATCTGTTTTTGAATTTTCCAATTCTTCTTCCAGTGATTTGACTCTGTTTTAAGTCAGTTGTTCATTCCCTTCAACCGGCTATTCAAGAGAGCCAATCGGTTAGCTTCTTCATGAGTTTCTTTAAAAGCTTGAAGAAATTGACTATAGTTTTCAGCATTTACAGAAGCAGAAGAACTTACACTACTTTCACTGCTTGAATCATCCTCCTTTTTTACCATAAAACACAGATTGAGACCTTTTTTATTTTGCCTCCTTTTTCTTCTTACTTGACTTCTTGTCTTTGCTTTCTTCATTTCAGTGGTACTATCATGAGTTGCTCTAAGTGCATCCCACATCTCCTTAGCAGATTCACATTCTGAAATCCTGAAAAATTCTTTAGAATCCAAAGCAGAAGTTATGATATTCTTGGCAATGCAATCAAACTTAGCATTCTCACTTTCTTCATTAGTCCATTGGAACCAAGGTTTTTTAATAAAAGATCCACTCTTTTTAATCTTAGGAATGAAAGGGCCATTTTCAATTGCATCACAAATTCCTTGATCAATAGATTCAACAAAGATTTTCATTCTAGCTTCCCAATACTTATAATTCAAACCACAAAACAAAGGTGGTTTATTAATTGAAGCACCCTCCTCAAAAGGTAGTTTTCCAGCCATAGAAAAAAAAAAGATTTTAGGATCAAACTTGAATATTTTTCAAGTACCAAGCTCTGGTACCAATTGTTAGAAAATATGGTCTTAAACGAGAGGGGGGTGAATTTTTTAAGAGGGGTTTTTGAAAACTTTTTCAGCTTGAACAAAATCCTTTGTGTGAATCCATATCAGAATTTTAGTTAGCCAAGAATTTAAGCACAAAACAGTAAAGCACAAGAAAAACAATCGGTTGTTTCTGCGAAACAATCGGTTGTTTATACTAGTAAAGCAATAACAACTGAATTTAAAAGAGTTTAAGGGAAGAAAGAGATACACCAACATTTTATACTGGTTCACTCTTAATCCAAGAGCTACATCCAGTCCCCAGAAGCCACTGGGTAATCCACTAAGCAATCAAAACAGATTACACACAAACCACCAAAGTAGTGACCTTGAACCCTTCAAGAAACACACTCACTTTGGCATAACACACACCAAGAGTATTAATCTTGACCACCTCAAGAGCACACAACACTCCTTGGCAACAACACCAGAAAATACAGAAGATTCATAAAGAATTACACTTGTTTACAGTATTCCACTCTTTCTTGAGAAAACCCAGAGCTTGATGTGAATGTTCAAATCTTGAAAGCAACTTTTTCACAACTGAAAAACTCAAATCTGTTTTTCTTGTTTGTTTTAAAACATAAACAAAACTTTTATACTTTTCAAAGATTGGTCAAAGCATTTAATGAAGGAGCGTATTCAGTTGGAAATCATTTAAAGCACATTCAACCACCAAAACAGAATTATGTTAGGATTTTCAAAAAAACAATCGGTTGAAACCACGAAACAACTGATTGTTTTGGTTTGACAGCAAGTCAACCAACCAAAAAGTTTTCAACCTTTTAAAAAACACCTAAGAGTAAAACAATCGGTTGTTTCGACAAAACAACAAGTTGTTTTTCACTTAGTTTTGAAAAACACTTAAATTCAAAAAGGTTTTAAAACACATTAGCTTTAGACTCAACAAAGAGTGGATTAACTTTTAAACTACCCAGATCCCATCCCAAACACAGCAGCAACTCCAGCCTTGCATCAAACACTTGGATTTGGATTCTTCAAAGCCCTTGATCACTCTTGATCAACACGGACAACAAACCATTCCTTTATGAATTCGGAAGGGAGAACGAAGTTTGCTTTCCATTGGACGTGCAATCCCACGCGATATGTCTCCTGGCCGAGGTCCTCCATGACTCCCCAGGATAAAGAAATCTTTCATGTCTTCGACCAACTTCCTAACAGGCTTCCTACTCGAAAGCTTGTAGCTTTGTTACATTTTAACATTCATAAGGCTTTGTTTCATATGTTGATTTAATGCTTAATTATTTGTGTTTTGCATAAATCATGTCTCAGATTGACCCAGAGCCGGTAAATTTTTTGAAGCAACTGAAGGTCAAGCGGTCATGCGCCAAAAAGGGTCCTTGGAGGTGCTCAGAGCGGGAACATCGGTCCCGATCGTTGATGTGGTGCCCACCACGATCGTCCTACAACCTTCCAACCCAAGGAAGAGAGGTCAGTCAGCTAAGGCGTCCCAACCTTGAATGGAGGCAGGGTCATCCTCTTCTCCTTCAAGTTTAGGTGAAAAGGAAAGCATCATCGTCACCATTTTTATAGATGATTTGTTTGAAGGGATGGTCAAGATGCTGAGTCGGTCGTTAGTGGTGACCCGAGCACTAGGTGATGAAATGAAGAGAAACTCAGCCGCTATGGTGGCTAAGCTGAAAGCGGAGTTGGACAAGTTCTATAGTTCTTTGAAAAATCAACCCTGGAAGCCATGGGCTCACTGGACGAGAAGTTTCTCCTAGATAGTGCTAAAGCGAACGAGGCCAAGGGAAAAGTGGTAACTCTGGAATCAGAGTTGCAAAATGAGATCCGACCGCATTAAGGTTGGGGAGGAAGCGAAAAATGAAAAGAATGATTTGATTGAGAAGTTGGAGCAATATGAGTCTTTCCTTCTCCGCATCAACAAGCAATGTTTTTTTTCAGAGTATCCGCCAGGATGCCTTCTACCACGCTGTCCCTCTGGACGACGATTGATATAATATAGATAAGGATGTGGTAAATGGAAAGATCATATCGGTCGGTGGAGACAAGGAGGACGTGGTTGCAAAAGGCCAAGGTGATAACCTTGGTGGACAAGACGAGGGAAAATGCTCTATTGAAGAGTTGTTCGACCCTTTGTAAAGTTTATAATTCGTTAGAAATTTCCTGGAACCGGGTTATGGGCATAAAACAATTAACATTTTTAATTAATGCAATTTTGTTCTTCCAACTGATAGCGCGCTTTTAATTTGTGCAACTGTTTTCTTCTTCCACCTGATAACATGTTTTATGTTGACGAATTATTGGTTGAACTATCAATAACAGTTGTCGAACCTAACGCCCCGTTTAATAATTGTTTAAGGCTCTGGCTGAATAACTTTGGAGTTGAATCATTTGGTTGCGAGGAATGTTTACCCTGATATGTATTTGACGTGATTGCCTTAGTGGCAGCTTATCTAATGCCATCCGGGCACTGTAAAATAAATTTTCAACAACTTGGGAATTTGGTTTTAAAATCATCTTTCAGTCTTCTACAAATACCTCTTGGTTGTTGAGCTAACTACGTTACGAAATGGCCATTTTTAATCAATAAGGCTATGTTGCCTTAACCGAGTAGTTGATCAATAAGGGTTGCTAGTTGTTAAGTGGTTGGCTGCCTTAACTAAGTAGTTGATCGATAGGGGTCGCTAGTTGTTAAGTGATTACCTTAATCGAGTAGTTGTTCAACCGGTAAGGGTCGCTAGTTGTTAAGCAGCTACCTTAACCGAGTAGTTGATCGATAAAAGTCGCTAGTTGTTAAGCATATGCCTTAACCAAGTAGTTGATCAATAAGGGTCACTAGTTGTTAAGCGGTTGCCTTAACCAAGTAGTTGATCGATAAAGATCGCTAGCTGTTAAGCGGTTGCCTTAACCGAGTAGTCGTTCAGTCGGTAAGGGTTGCTAGTTTTTAAGCGACTGCCTTAACCGAACAATCCTGCATTTTTAATAATAGCATGTAATATAGATCAAATAAATAATTTTGAAAGTGTCTTGTTAAAACCTTCTTGGTCGAAAACTCTCCTTAGGGATAAAACAGCCGAGTGAGGAAAAAGTACACTATTTTTATTTAGATTTTCAACGGTAATAAAATTTGAGATGAATGACATTCCACGTTCTCGGTACAAATTTCCCTAATAAAATTATAAATAATAGGCTCGTCCGGTTGCTGTGTCTTTAACACGGAAAGGTCCTTTCCAATTACTGAGAATTTACCTTCATTTTTTCAAGCATCACTATGCATTCTCCAGACCAAGTCTCTCTTTTGGAAATTCTAAGGTGTCACCTTTGAGTTATATCGTCTTGCCGCTCGAATCTTGCAATATTTTTCTCTTATTCTACTTTTTTCTCTGAATTCATTGATCAAATCGAGTCCGACCAGTAGGCTTTCCTTATTGAGGTTTAGGTCAAATGTTTGTTGTTGTAGGGAGGGTTCTCCGATTTCAACTGAAATTGTACGGGGTCTCCTGTTAGGTGGACTGTGGCGTACACCCATAAGCCCATGGAACTTCAAGAAGCTCCTCGGTCCACTTGCCTTTAGCTGGGTCGAGTCTCTTTTCTAATTTTTTGAGAATTATTTTGTTAGCAACTTCGGTCTGCCCATTGGTTTGGGGTTGTTCCGCTGAACTCGTGATATGTTTGATGTTGAGTTTCTCATAAAATTCAACAAGTCCTCGATCGACGAATTACTGAACGTTATCAATGATAATGACGTGGGGTATGTCGAAGTGAAAAATGATATTTTTCCATACAAAATTTTGAATATTTCGTGTTGTTATTAATGTTAAAGGCTCGACCTCTATCCACTTAGTGAAATAGTCTATCCAAATCAGCATAAACTTACACTGTCCTTTCCCTGAGTTGAAAGGTCCAATGATATCCATTCCCCATTTTGCAAATGGCCATGGAGAGAGAGTATAATGTTGATTCTCAAGCTTTTGGTGTGATAGGGTGTCGTATTCCTGACACTTTAAACATTTTCGGACAAATTTTGTGCAATCACTTTGCACGGTCAACCTATTGTAACTTGCTTTTAGTATCCTAGCAACTATCGTTCTTTCCCCAGAGTGAGTTCCGCATACCCCCTCGTGTATTTCTCGCATGACATAATCTGCTTGGTCATGAGAAATGCATTTTAAAAGTGGCCAACTATATCCTCTTCGGTAGATATTGGGACCAAAGAGGAAAAATCGAGCAGCTTGCTGCCTCATTGTCTTTCCCTGCTGCGTTTCACAGTCACAAAGTGTCTATGAACTATTTGATGGGTGTTATCCAGTTTATTTGTATCTCAGTCGTCATACATTCGTCCGTATCAACGATGGAGCCCTTTCTTCTTGACGGTTGTTAATTGTGAAAGCATATCAGCTCTGGTGTTGTGCTCCCAACATATATGTTAGATTTTCACATTTTTGAAGTTGGTGATCAAATTTTGGACAAAGTGATCATTTTTGGAGTTCTTGAAACTCTTCTCAACTATATTGCTTGATGAAGAAGTGTTTGATGAAAAAATTAACCTTGAAGAGATGTGGATGTGGATGTTGTCATAAGGAGTGTATACAGTCATTTTATCTTAGTTAAGATAGAATTGTTTAAGTGTCTTTTGTATCTTGATCTAACTACCTATCTCATAGCCATGATGATGATCCTAAGCACAAGTGATTTTAAAAACTATTTTAATATTGTCACAGGTTTTTAAAATCTATTAAAATATTTTTACAACCTGTACTAGTTTTTCAATATGTTTTTGGTGAAACAATTGCTTTAAAATCTTACTCCACTAAACCAGTTCTGTTTCCAAAAAATAGTTTTGTTTTTCACATTCTGTTTTCAACCTCTAAAAAATAGTTTTTTTGCCACCTAGTGTATTTTGAAAATACATTATGTTTTTTCTAGCTTTAATCTGTTGGTTTTATAACCGTATTAAAACTGTTTTAACAAAATTGTTATGCTTTGAGTCCTATAAAAGGATATCTAGTTTACAGTGTAAATCATCCTTGAATACACATTTGCTTATTGCTTTCAAAGAGTTTTTGACAGGTTTTTAAGAGAGTTTAGTTTTGAAAAGTTTTTTTGAAAAACTTTTGAAGTTCTTGTGCTGTCACTTTCACATTGGCTGGTGATTAGGAGCTTCTTCATGGTGCTGTAATTTGGAGGTCCAATTTGAGTCTCCTAAATTTGCAAACAAGGTGTGTTTGTTCCATACTTATTTCCTTTGTAAAGTTTTGATAGTGTGCTTCCAAGATAGGATTTCCTTAAACATAAGCTTTCTGAAATAGTTTTTTTTAATAAGTGTATATTGTTTTTGAAGGGTTCAAGAATTGCTTTTGTATAATCTTGTGTAATAGATTATTGTGAATTAGTGAAATCTATCTTAGTGTCAGATGAGAGTGGTTGTAGCTTAGAGTGGTTGTAGCTTAGTTTTGAGAGAACTAGTATAAAATCTTGTGTGTTTTTCTGCTCTCATACTCACTGTCTTTAATATCTGGAAAAACAGTAAAATTGGTTTAAAATGAATCTGTTGTTTCAAGATTATATATGTTGTTTTACTGCAGCCCTTTTCTTTACAGTTTTCTGTTAACAAAGTCATTAAATGTTTAACTAGTTTTAAAAAACTGCAAGTGTTTTGATATTTGAAGTGAATCAAGTAACTTGTAAGTCATTAAAGATTAAAGAACTGTTTCTGATACTTCTGTTTAAAATCTGAACTTAAAAGAACTTTATGCGAATTGGTTTCTACTTTTAGATTTCAAATCTTGCTTATCAAACTAAAATCAAATCTTTAATAAGCCAATGTGTTTTAGAACTTCAAGTTACACGATCATATCCAATCAAGAAAAAGGTCAAAAAGAAAGAAAGAAAGAAAACGTATTAATCTCCCTAAAGAAGGTTAAGAAAGTAATATTAATCCAAAAACAGTTTTTTATTAAAACTTCCTCTTCCCCTTCTTTTAATTCTTCTAATAGTTCAAACTGCTTGTATAAATTGTTAGAGCAATTTGGGGATGTATTTCCCAAGAGTTTAGCGCCTCTAAGAAGCGCACCAGATAAATCTAATCTCTTGGTCTTCTCTTCTAGATAGACCAACATATAACATCAAGGCAGTTTCTTCCTGCACCCCCACAATTTTGTAAATTCTGAAACTGACCCCACAATTTCGGGATCTGAGAGTGTGCTACGGATTCATCAATCCGGAAGTGAATCATGTTGTATTCCGGATGAGATGGTATTCCAAAAGCAAAGTTTGCATAAATTATTGATTTCTGGATTACTGAATCCAGAAACCTAATTTCTATTACGGATTGGTGGATCTGGAATAATTTTTTTCAATTATAGATTTCTGAATCCAGAATACATATTTTGAATTACGGATTGACGGATCCGGAATGATTTTTTCAATGGATGTTTTGCATTTTTTTTATTTTGGATTAACACTATCATTCATGTACTATCGGAAGCATCAATTCGGGAGAGATTACTGGATGCGTCAATCCGAAAATTTACCGGAAGTGTCAATCCGAAAATTTACTGGATTTCATAATCCAGAATACAAATAAATAAATGTACAGCTTATATAGGGACAGTTTTGTCTTTGCACAACTTTGTAAGAGTGCAAGAAGAAAAATGTAGAGGTGCAAGAAGAAACTGCCTAACATCAATCTTCAGTAGTCCAAAATGATTCAACATAACGTACTGTGCTATATCAATCATTTTTGTGATAAAAAAGGATGAAAACCGGCATGTGTACAAACTATAATGTCCTAAAATAACAGACTACATGACTTCCTCGATTAATTGCATAGATCTCATATTTTTCAAGATTGATCTTCAAAGCCAATATTATCAAATTAGAATTAAATCTGGAGATAAATGAAAAACCACTTTTAAGACCAAATTCAATCTTTGGTATTTCACGCAGGCACCCAAACAACAAGTATCATAGGTGGAATCTCCTTCCATGGCTCATTTGTGTTAATGTTACTGAAACTACCATTAGACTGTTTCGGTCAAATATTCAGACATCAAGCAAAATAGAGAAATAACAATTTGCAACAGTGCTGTCGTGTATATACTTCATGCAAATGTAAGCTGATGGATGTTTCTGTTACACTTTGATAGGATCCAGCCCTGGTCCCTCACCTCTGGACACGGTGAATCTTGCATATTAGAGAGGAAATAAAGGTGTTGTGGGCAAGGGATATACGGTTTAGAGGGAACAAGAATTTAAGGATAAGATAGATAAAGCAAGTGCCTGAATTGACAGGAAAAGCCGAGAAGGAAGTAGATTTGGGATACCTCAAATTTATCTTTAAATTTCTGCATTTTCTGATCAAGTAATTAAAGAGTTGGTCTCTTGCTGCTTTTATCAATAAAAGTCAGCTTCTATCAATATCATAGTACCCTTTTTTGGCTTAGGATGAGTCATAAAATGTCCTATTCACAGCAACAAACGCCCATTTGACAAAGCAAGTTGATCAACATAGTTCTATTATTCCTTTGCTTTGGAAATTAAATAATTCACATACAATGTTTTTGGCTTCCACCGTGCACTTTAATAACCATAATTACACAGATAACACATACAGCAGGGTACTTTAATATCACGATAGAATCAGTCGGAGAATCTCTCCCGATAACTTGAATGACTTTTCTGTTTCTTCTAGACAGTGGTCCTTTTCTTCCCTACTCCAATCCTATTAAAAAAGGAATATCAAAAAGGTAAATTCAACACCCTAACTAAGAAAAATTGGAAGCTATCACGTTATCCTTTGCTAATTAGGTATAAAACCGAAACCAAAATAAACCTATTGACGATTCCTTAAACATTTGGAAAAAATGTATGCAAACAATTAATAAAATTAAGAAACTTACTTCAGCAACTTTATTCAATTTGTCCCTCACATTCTGCAACAACTGGGGAAGGTCACCGTCCCATTTGTAGAACTTCAATGCCTTGCTGTCAAGTAACTTTTCACCAACCTGTAAGACGCAGGAAGAACTTATTGATTGTAGAAAGGATAGAGTAACATTCAGCATTAGCGTTTATCTCATCAGGTGATAATGAAAGAAAAATGTTTAGAACATAGTGAAGCTTAAAGGATGTCCACTGTTGTAAGAACAATTTAAATTTGGAGAACAAATTTCATCCAAAACAAAAGAAGTATAGGAACCACTGATTTGTAAGAAGCTTGTTATCACTTCTTTTTCTTTTATGCTTTGTAATAAATTGAAAACAGCATAATTTTAATCCTTGCTGTTGCTTTGCTTTTCAGGTTCAGGTGTATTGCGTATTTTACTTTTCAATCAAAATGCTTCATTCAGAAAGCTTTTGGGCTGAGATGTCTATAGTTCCTTTAAATGATATGCTAATTATACGGGTATGTATTTATTAGTATTATTGATTAATTAACACCGACATACTAATAGCTACTCACTAGAAAATATTTGATGTAGAAATACAATAGAACATATAGTACATACGTGCAACATTCTGCAAATATCTCTATAGAAATAGCCACATGCCAGATGACATATACCTACTACAGGTATCAGACATAAAACTGTGCAGACGTAAAGGAAAGATGAGATATTCCTACTTCATCAAAAGCTTCTTTATGTTCTCACATTCTCAGAGGAGATATATAGAGTAGTAAACAATCCTATGTCCCACGATATGAATGCGTCTATAAATCATAAAACTGATGTTCCAGCCCATAAATAGCATCAACCAAAGATTTTCTAAAAACATGTGACACAACATAATTAAACCTCTTTAAGAATGCATGTAATTGTTTACCTTTTTCCCAATCATTCGACCACCAGCTGAATGAGCAAAGTAGATATTGTAAAAGTGGCAAATGAATGCTTGAGGATCCTTCACGGATAACTCCTTAAGATATTGTGCATAGGTAAGTCCTGGAGAAGAAGGTTCAGGAATAGTATGACCATTCTCCTTGAACCACTCCAAATCTTCTTTCAAACTTTCAGACCTTTCCAATCCAGTATTTCTGAATTCAGCATCTACACAAGAAAGACAAATGCACTGGACATTTAAGAATTGGATTTGAACATATATACCAACACCAACATTTAAGCTGTAGATATGGTAGACGTAATAGAATAGTACAACCTGTATGGATAACAACAAGAAACACTCACTGAATTAGAAAAATCAGGCTCACAAAAATTGGTATAATCAATTTATCTTCAGCATCATCAACCAATCAGGTGATGGATACTCTCTAATGACCTTGTAACCCTGTCTGTCCCACTTGTACCCACGTAAATAACCTCTCAACAGCTCAAATTTTGCCTTAATTCCCAAAATACTACGGATGATCGTTTGTACACAAATTTTAGCCATAAAAAAATGAGAGATCTTATAAAGATCACAATATGGGTACATCAAAGCAAAAATTACAAATCAATGTAATGAAAAACAATAAAAAAATAAGCTTCGCAATTGTCAGAGCACTCAATCGGAATAACTTAGACAAACATTTAGCTCTTACAATGATCTCACTTATCTTATCACACCCAATATTTGCAGCAAGATCCAAAACTAACAAAAACATAACCCAGCAAACAGAAAGCAGAACCCTCCAAAATGTCATAACATTAAAATCCAAAAGCATGGTGTTTGTTTGGATGGCAGGCGTCACAACTTCCAAAATACCCAAATGGAAGACCACGTGACTTAAAGGATTGACTCAGCTTTTTCAATGTCTAAACAAACACACTAATGATCGTGAAAAAAAGCCAAAGACAGAAGCAGAGACTCAAAAATACCATCAGTAGCCTATTGAATCAAACAACGAAAAGGGCTAAGATTCACATAAAACCATGCAACTCGTAAAACAGAACACTACAACGCAAGACACACAATAGCTCCAACAATGACCTCACAATCACCACCACATATTAGCAGCACTATCCAAAACAAACACGCAAAACAAAACCATTTTACAAAAATATCCTGGGAGAAAAGAGATACTGACAAGAAGGATGAGGAGCCTCTTGAACGATGTCTTCTAGCGTGTCGTAAACGACCTTACTATCCACAAGAAACTTGAGGTACCCTTCAACAGTCGGGTCCCACTTGGTAACGGCTTTCTCTTCAGGTTGTTTGACCTCCTTCTCACCCTCCTTGGCCTGGTCCCTGGTGTGCAGCCTCATCGCCACGAACCTCATCTCCTCCACGAACCCCTTCGACTCCCCCTTCTTCTTGGGCGTCTCCGCCGTCGCCGCCGACACAATAACCGTCTTTCTCGGCATAGTAGCGCGCAGCCCGCGAACCTCCGATGGTAACCCCGTGGGCAAGAAAAAGGAACGAGATTGATTTGGCGGTGATACGATACGAGGCTTAATATAGAGCAATTGGGTCTGGGATAGAGCTATCAGTGACGCCATAGGAGAGTTGAGTGCACGGAAACGTTGATGTGAAGGAGGAGAAGATGAAGCGGCACGGTACTTGGGAGTGAGTGTGTGAGACAGAAATTGAATGATAGAATAATGGGTATGGATGATGCAGTAATCTTGAAGAAAAAGCTATTACCTATTGATGGAGAATAATAATAATAAAATAGAAACAAGATACTGCAGATTAGCACGAGCACCCAGATTTTCTATGTACCTTCAACACATGCCTTCCACTCTCTGCTTATCTTTTTCGTAGAGAACGTAAATCCTAAATTTTAAACTCTATAATTTTATATACTTTTGATGTAAACCAAAACAATGGCCACGCTAGAGATGACAGGAACATGAATATCGACGAGCCATTTATTTATATATATCTTTTAAGTGTTCGAAACATAAATTTGTTAATATGTACTTCGTTAGTATTAACGTTCTTAAAAATATTACAACATATTTTGTTATCATTTTCAAAACTATTGCTAATAAATAATTATATTCAAGTCAAATTTAAATTAAATTAAATTAAAAAAAAATTATGAAATATAATTCTTAAACTCTTTCTTAAAATTCTAAAACTACTCTTTTCTTTCTTTTCTTGTCAATAATACTCTCGCGCTAAGTTTATAAACCAATCATATTTTATTTACTCTCACTCTTCATCCTCTTCCTTTGTGGTGCACCCCTAGTTTTTTTTTTCTTTACTCGTGTCTATGTGTGAGAGACTCTATCAGAACAATATTTATCTCATAAAATCTATCTCTAACTCGATTGTCCAACTGTTTCACTTGAAGAGATTTGTTATTTTGTATTTTGCTTGATGCGACTAGTTTACTCAAAAGGGTTGATTTGGCATAATCCATAATGTATTTGAAGATTTTTGTACATTATGCATTTTAAAATTTCATAATGAATCTAGAAATACATTCAAAAATACAAATTCGAAATATAGTCCTACATTTCGAATTGTGTATTCTAGAATAAATTTGTCATTTTAAAAAAATAATCTTGATGGAATCATTTGACATTTGGCTTAGATATGGTTAGGATTAGAGGTGGAGTATCTCACATCGAAGCTAAATATAGACCGACAACATTAGCCCATAAAGAGATCAAGAACAAGCTACCATTGAAATTAATGTAGATGTGTCACCACCACTTGTAGATGTTCATGATGAGCAATAAGGATTTGTTAGTGAACCTTTTGATATGTTCTTACTTGTGAGTTATGTTAAGAATTGAAGTTGGTCTCTCACAAATGTAAGTTAACTAAATTTTGGATCCCTCACCCCCAAATTAAGATCATAGTACACACTAGGTTGTTGCCAGTGCAACATTAGCTATGAGACTGCTGATAAGGGTCTCATTTTAGCCTCTGTAAAAAGGTGACACTGCTACACCAACACTTTCTACCTCTCGTTAGATGAGGTGTAAGCATTATTGCATATCCCATTGTGGAACAATTTTATTCATATGTGGCGTTGAATTTTACATCAGTACTAACATTGTTTGTCGAGCTCCTTGGGGTGGAGTTCAATGATGTCACGATAGAGTTAAGGTATGATGTGGTGTTCACGTCAAACTAAGTTGGTTGTGCAAGGTGGATAAGGAGTGCATCGTGCAACAGAGATAGGAATTTGCAGCTCAGACTCATTTATTACATCTTGTTGGATGCACAATATTCGATGATAAAAGTGTGACATATGTTAATGTGTCACACTTGGTGTTGTTTAGTAATATGAGAATGTGTGATAAGTACACATAGGAAGCTAACGCATTCAGCCACATGTCTGACCAATTGGGGGTGATTATTTTGGCCAAACAAGGTAGTTGTGTGATTATGTCACGCTTTAATGGTAAATAATATACATAATTTGAACAACTTGAATTTATTTTCAATTGAATATATGAATCGTGTTTTATTCATGATGTAACAAACATGTATATAATTTTCAAGTAGGATGGATATGAATCCCACATATCACAAGGTTCTCCATCCAACATTATCATGTTGTGTGACTGGACGTTATATATGCATAATTGTCTTTTTGCGTGTTCAGTTAGATGGTGTTACTTATACTATGGTGATTTGGACTCCTTATGACAACCATCATCTTAGCAGGTCGCTTGAGGCGATACCCATGATCTCGTGATACATCTGACTCGAAACATGCTCGCATCACCATTTGTCAAAGCGTGTGTTTGCAGCACTTTGATTACAAACAAATGATTCCTTAACTTACCTCGTCATTTAAAGGTAATAACCGTTGATGATTGTATTTTATTAACTACATCGATGTGACACTTGTTTCACATCCATTAGCATGTACAATAAGATAAATGTATTTATTTAGAAGTATATAACACACGTATATACTTCCAGGGACGATCAATTGTCTATATTACTACATTGTCAACCACATAGTCTAAATAATGACGAGACACAATCAATCTCACAAGATGAACATGCTTATTTAATGAGTAATTTATTTTATTTTTATTATTTGTTTTCATATTTTAAATATCTAATGTTATTTTAGTGGATTGTCAGCATCCTCCAACACCTAACAAGATACTCTAAAATATGACAAAATCAGAATGCACAATAGTTAACCTGATATTACAAATAAATGAGCATTTTACACTAGAGTAGACGTCCATATGTCGTACATGGAAAGCCACATGACTATAATTCTTAAATAGTTGTTATAGTTTTGTTATGAATTTAAGTTTTTCAATTTTTAATTAAAGAGTATATTGTACAAGAACTTTTAAACATTAATATTTGAAATATTTATAGCTTATGACAAACATGGTATGTAGTTCTTTAGTGAATATTGTTACTATTAGAAAAAACTAAATTTTATATCCAAAAAATGCAACTTACAAAAATTAAAAAATTCAAGAAAGTTGTAATCCAAATGACATTCAAAAATATATAATTCGGAATAAAAAATATATATAATAAATTGTACATTACAAAATACATAATTTATGTTCTATATTATAAAATTTCAATTTCAAAAGATTAAAATTGAAATTTCATTGGGTGCAGAATGCAATGGTCTTTTTACATACTAATCAATCCATTATCTTCGTATATTGTTACCCCAATTATTTATATCTTAGAAGAATACTATCAAACTTAGAAATACTAGATAAAATCCCAATTATATTAAAAAAAGTATTTAATTAAATTATTCATTTATTAAAAACAAGTGAATGGTTTAAACCAACAATAAACTGGATATTGGAAATTTTCTAATTTAGAATATAAATATTTTAGCTTTACTAAGACTTATAGAAGTCCAAGATTGTGCAAATTATTTTTTAAAAATTCTAATGAAATTTAAAATAGAATTCTAGTTTCTGTATATTACAAACACGTATAGCGACGAAAGCATAAATATTCCTCATCTTTTAATAAAAGTAAGAATATTAAAACATTATTACGCTGAATACCATCCCAATTATATTCACACCACAAACAAAAATCCATTTAATCCAATACCTCAAAATATCACAAAGAAAATACAAAATATAGTAGAGGCCAGATCTCACTAATCTCTGACCTCTAAAAGGATAAATAAAGTTTATCCCTGAAAAACTCAGTACTAAAGGTTAAATATTGCTCAGGAGCTGTAGCATTTGCTTTTTTGGAAGCATTCTATTTATCAGCTATGTTGTCTAAAATTTTTGGCGTCAGTCAAGGGCTTTTGTCGAATTGCCAGTCCAAGTCGACTTTTAAATTTCATCAACGCATGAGTATAAAAAATCAGAAATAGCACTAAAATCACAGCATCTACATAACAAAAAGTGTGAAGTTGATTTGTTACAGCTTGAACTCAATTCTCTGAAACTACTTAAAACTTACATAATTTACAGCGCCCAACAAGCAGTTAATTCGAGTGAAGCAAATTTGTAATACATACATTTTAAATCTGTTTTTGAATTGCAAGCTCTTTGGCAGAAGTTGCCAATCTGCGGAATACTTTGAGATTGTGCCCTACTTTATCCTGAAAAAGAAAAGCAACCACCAACCAGAGCATCTTAAGCACAAAACATACTAGAATTGGTCAATTAGGCGAAACCTGATTTCTACTAAATACATCACAAACTAGCAGATAAGGCCATTTTCAAGAGGTTGACTTAACCATTGGAACATTAAGAAGAACTATAGTAGTATTGCACCCATACCTCACTCAGCAACTCAAGTCGCTCCAGGGTTGGGACTAACTTTCCACATAATACAGAAACGTCCTGTTGTGCATCATACTTGGTACCATATGAAATTGTTTTTGTTGTCAAGGTTGAATCAAGTGCAACAGAACTGCCAGAAGATTACAAAGAAAGATTAGCCTACAGAATCAGAGGTCATTATAGGGCTTTGTATCACTTTCCCCAATGTTTGGCCAAAATATTAATCTTCACTGACACAACACATTGTGTCTAATTTCAGTTAATATTAACATCTTATCACCTTTCCAACTTAATGTCTCACCTCTCTTGAAGATGGATTAGGATGATATTTAGTACATGTTCAGAGAGTGGAAGCAACAAAATGATTAGCTGATCCCTACTAGCAACAACTCGACACATTTCTACCATTGCAATGTATCTCCTGTAAAAAAAATAAATTTAAAACCACACAGAGAAAATGTTATGGAAAAAGGAGAAATATTCTAGAAATTAGGAGAACGTGATAATATACAAGCGGAGAAAGCCTTCAGTCAAATGACTAACCTTTTCTGTATGTTATCTGAAGATGAAACAGTGTCCTGCCGGACACACATATTGATGATTTCATCCACTTCCTGCCTCGACAGTTCATTTATGTCTCGGATCTGCAGATGTGCGAATAAGGTGTTCTTTATACATCCATATTAAAAAAGCAATTATGTAAACAAAATCAGGTGGAGAAGATAAAGAGACAAGTTTCGTTGCATTTTCACCTTATTCAGTAATATGGATTTCTCCTCAGCAGCCCTTTCCAGAGCATTTGTAACGGAAGAAAGAAGAGAATTAAGCAAGCTCAGTGTAGGTTGTTGAAGTTCAACAGAAGTAGGGTAACTGGATGAGGCATCAGAAGGCTGGGACAGAAAATTACAAGAGAAAACAAATTTCTGTTTAACTAGCAAAGAGAAAAAAAAATGCACATACACTAGATGAATGGGGAAAACAGCTCAAGGTAAAAACAAATGCCTGTTGATTGTATAATATACCTGCAATCTCAGGGATTTCTTTATGACTAGAAAATATAAGTAGGAGCTCAGGCTGTAGCACAAATTAAACAGCCGTAGTTCTGAATTCCTCTGATTCTGATAATTAATCAAGGCAATATCACCATAAGATTAGGATCAATAATATTATGCACACATAATGCCAGATAATCTTTCCCATAACCTAACATGAATTAAGAAAACTACCAACTCACCTCAGGTGATACTCTTGATTGAGCAAAACTAGGACTTTTCGAATCACGTGAGAAAAGAGCACGCATCATACCAAAAAGCCCTTGAACAAAACCATACTCGTCACTCTCTTCGTAAGGCCAAACCTAATAAAAATAGAAAATGTAAAGCAACAAAGAGAAACAACCATAGCTCCCTAAGTAGAATTCTGAAGCCTCTCGAAGCTAGATTTAAGATGATTTCACTATTATGCATGAAATAAAAGATCATGCTTTACCTGATACGTGAAAGGTATAGTTCTCAAAGAATTTGATTACACAATAACTTATGTAAATATAATATCTTTTGGCTTCACCTACACTAAGTCTGACAAGCGACCATCACAATTCCTGTAAAAGGTTTTTAAATGTAGAGAAATAATTGAACAATACCTTGCTAAGAATACCAACAACTAAATTGATCTGCTCCATTCTTAGTTCATCTGCTTCAGCAATGTCTAAACGGAGAACCTGATCAAAGAGTGATTGATGCCCTTTGACAAAATCTATTACCTCACGAACAATTTTATTCTTCACCTGTATTATACACGAGACAGAATGATACATCATCTTCATGAATGCAACAAAAATTGGATTTCCTTTTAGAAACAATTCAATCACAATTGAAATAATCATAAAACCAATAGGGAATGTGCTAAAATGATTGATTCACTAGCAGAGAAGCAAAGAAAATTCATAGAAACCATCATATTGAAAATATTGTAAATGGAGCACAAAAGCCAACCTCCAAAAAGTCAGATGTATCAACCAAGGAAGTTAGTGAAAACACTAATCTCATGACTGGAGTTATAATCATCCGTTGTCTATCAACATCCACAGCCACATCTCTTCTGAGTCTTGTCTCAACCCACCTTAAACTTCCCTGCAGATTCTTTACTATTCAGTAAGTTAGCCGAATTAGAGTAGATGTGGCATTAACATGGAAAATTTCCCTCACCTGTAAATTCATTGCCCTGCCAGATGAAAGATTGTCCAATATGCCCATGGAAAACAGTACCTGTGCTCCAGACTTTCCATACTTGTGGCTGATTCTTAGTAGTAAAGCAAGTTCAGCCTCAAAAGTGCATGCCCTCTGTAAAGAGTCCAGTGAAAGACTGCCACCATCCTTGAATCAGATATAAATGAATCAGTACTATTTGTTCCAACGTAGTTCAAGCTCCAAAGGCCTTGTATGAATCCCACACAAAAATGTCACATTTTCAATGCGGGACTCAAATCCCACACAAAAACCTTTTTTCTCATCCTCTTGCATTTGAATTTATCCTTTCTTTCTTAAAGAAAAATTCTTGGCGCAGACTGTTGTTTGGTAGTAGTAATTTTATTTTTAAAAAATAAAACAAAAATAAAAGGTAGAAGAATGTCATGGGTATTAGCTTTTTTAGACAACAATTTTCATTCCCATGAGAATGAGACACACACTTATCTTATCATGGGAATACAAACTGCTTAAAACCTGTGTGTAATTTTCCTGAAAAAAAAATATTCAAAACTGCTAATAATTTGTTTCTGACGTGCCAATTGCAACTAGGTTGAGGAAATGGCTTCAAAGCATTACTGACCTACGGCTAGACCTACTAGCATTATGACAATCATGCAACTTCATTGAAATTGGAGTAATTTGGTACTGAGAATGATTCTTTCTGCTATTAAAGCCGAGATTTGGCATAGTAAGAATAGACATAAGTTGGAGGGACAGCAAACTCAATACCAGCATATCAAATACAGAATTTTATATATGAAATCTGTCTAAAACCCAATAACTACAATGAGGAAAAATGTTATCATACATTGTAATAACAGGTTGCCAAGCACACCAGTAATAACTACAATGAATTGATACATCAAGACAAAGATAAAAAGATATCCTATATTATTAAAATTTCAAGTCAGAAATTTTCCCTCAATACCAAATGTGTGAAACCACTTAAATAAAATAAAAATACAATGATATTATCAGAACCAAAATAACCATTAAAATAATTATATGTTAGATGCCTTGTGCAAAGCAATTAACAGTGCACAACTGCAGAACCAAAAAATACAATGTTTCAAATAGAGACAACAGTTTATGGTGGAAAGAACAAGCACCTGATTGCAAACATTGCTTATGGCTGTAAAGCAAGACCTTAAAAATCCCCTGCTCTGAAGTTGGCTCAAAAAATAGCGCTCATGATCTATGCTAATCAATGCATCAAGAACGTAAAGTGATATTGTCTTTCCAGATTCACTACCATGCATGGCATCTTTTATGACCTACAATTTTAAATTAATTGAAGCTGTAAATATTGAGATAAGAATAGCGAATAGAAACAGACTCTGGAAAATTAATGCTAAACAGACCAGAACTTGACAATGACAGCACATGGAACAAGCCCATAATATCATATCTGGTTGGGGAAGCAAAAGGACTTGATATTTCAGCAGTCTAAAGTGAGGATGCAAGCAATAAGCCTATAATATCATATCTTGACATTTATACTACAGATAATAAAAACACATACCTCATATTATTATATTAAAATGCATGCTTGATTCATTTTATTTTAAATAAATAATAGTTTTCAATAGAGATTTTGGAAGAAATTTTTTACTGTGTTAAATATATATTCAATATATGGCTTAGGTATATTGTACAATCTCATAGAGAGTGAACATTAAACCTAACTCAACCTCAAAATAGATTTCATAAGGTAAGGTTTGCACTCATCTGTATACTATAATTTGACAATATCTCTAGTCCATGTGGGATCCTCAACACACACAGGGTTGAACATCTCAAGCATGGGGAGGAACTTGATTGGGGATGTTAAGTTAGACTTAATGTCTACTTTCTTAGATAGTATTAGAGCACATATAACTAAGTCATTGACATGACATCAAATTCTATTTATACGTTCTAAGCTCGGTACATATAATGTGTATGCTTCAGTTTGGGGAGTGTCATAATTGATTTAATGGGTTCACTTTTTAGAGTAGGTTAACTTATATTTTCTATTACCTATTTGTCAAGTATGTATAGGTTGCCTGAGAATCTTTGATGTAAAGATCCTTTTACATATATACATCAGCTTAGAGATATTAATGAATATCCAATGCACTTTTTCTATTTTCACTTAAAGAATTTCTTTTTAGGAAACCAATATTTTGACAAATTTCATCTTTAAAGTGAAGTTGCCCATCATATATAAGTTGCACTCCAAGAATTCAGGCTGACAATGTGAAACTTCCCAACACCCACCCTACCGAGATGCTTGTCAAACCATGCAAGCCTACCAGAATAGGAAATTACCAATATGAGCTATAGGCTACAATACCATGTTAAATTTCATCTAAAAATCAATTGGATTAAGTGAAGTTGCTTAACAAATATATAAGTCGAACTTTAAGAATTGAGAGAAGTAATGTGGGACTTCCCAACATACTATTCTCCAGTCATAAGCATGATCCTTTCTCTATCCCATGTTAAAATTAAAAAAGACTAGTTAGAAGCCCTAAAAAAGAAATTGTATTCTGAATAATAATGCATATAGAAAATTAAAGCTTGGTAAGAGTAGCAACTAACCAAATTCAAAATGCTCTGAGCTTCTTTCCTCAAAGTTGAAAAGTTTGCATGAGCCAGTTCTGCTTGTTCATTGTCAATCTGGGCAAAATGGAGTACAAATTGCAGTGAAGTTTTAATCTCCGACCAGATTATAATGTTGTTTTTGAACAAAATTCAAGAAATTATACCTTTGGGAGATCAATATACTCATTGTCTTGTTCATTGAGCAGAAGGAATTGCAGAACTGTTGTTGGAACATCAGGATCAACCACATTTTGACAATACTGGAAATAGCTAAGAAGGAAAGCATATTGGCTGTACAACACATGCAAGTGTAAGTTTGCAATCAAAACAGTATACAGCCAAACATCCAGAACTAGTTACTGAACATTAAACATACCGTCTCCTAAGAGCTTCAGAAGATTCATTTCTAAGAATTGCCATAATAAGCTTAAACAATATAGTCAGACAAGCACCATTGGATAATTGCTTCACCACAATGAGATCAAGGCACGTGATATTATCAGAACTAAGACTGACAGGGAACAAAAATCTTTCATCTCGCAGCTTAGCCATGCATGTCAATGCTACCTGAGAGAAATTTCACATTAAATAAACATACATCAGTCTATCTGAAAAGCTTACAAACAAAAACAGAATGACTTGACTTGTTGAAGAACTCATCAACAAGAAAATGATATATTGTAAATATTTACCTGTGAGAGTATGAATGCCATCTTCAATGAACAGTCCTGAGAAGCAGAAGCACTGAGAGACGCGTCAAGGACCCTGCCAATACAATTTAGCAGTTACATAAAGTGCACCAATAATGAGAAAATCGACAATGATAATTTACAGTTTTTGCTTTTTCACTAAAGAAGTGTAGCAACTCACTGAAAAAGAATTTCAGACCGATCTTCAATCATTATTAATCTTCTAGATGCAGACACCTTAACAAAAGAGCACAACGTTAGAGAATGTATAACAAGACAAAAGACACTAGCTAGGTTGGGAGAGTTAATCAGGTCTCTCACCATTTGAAAGCAATTTCTAGCCATAGAATAACTCTTTAAAAATTGAATGGGGAAAAAATTTCCTTCATTTACTTTAGTTTATCCTAATTTGTCCTACTCAGGTCTCATGCTCCACCTCCACTGCCTTACTTCGTCATTGTTCCTCAGTCCTCCACAATGCCCACCACCACAACTCATAGCCACCAACATGAGGGGAGAGAGGAGAAAAGAAAGCCGGAGAGAAAAGGAGGACCAATGTTTTGTCGTGGTGGGTTTCGTGATAGCTTTCATGTAGGGGGAGGCGGGTTTGAGGTGGGTGTGGTGAGGTTCATGGTGGGATTCATTACAGTTTGCATTGCCGATGGTTTGGGCTAAAGGTAATGGTAGAGATGCAAATTCAGTTGACCTCAATGTCATCCAGTTGTAGGTGAGCAGCACGGTACAGATTGATATTTTGAAAACAGTGCAAGTATTGCAGGAAGCAACGAGATGGGTTATATAAAGGATGCAAGACAAGAAGGATTTGCAGGCAACAGTTTGAGGATGTGGAAGAAGAGGGAAGGGAGAGAACTGAGAGAGAAGGAAGAACAGGAAAATCGGAAAAAAAAAAACGAGAAATAGAAATAGAAAGATATGCACCTCAACAATCTGAGACCAGGCAGTCAACATATGAAGCTGTGCAGCTTGTTCCTCAAGATTTTTATTGTATTTCCACCCCCATCTCAGCAACTGTTGAATTGTCTCACGAACATTATTTAGCTCAACTTCATTTCCAATGTTGCTTGCCTGGGTGTATGCTGAATTGTATTTCTGCAACAAGAAAAAAATTGAATTTCATAAAAAAAAACATTAACGAAAAACTACAATCCTAGGAGTAAAAATAAAAAACAATATCTTCAATATTTAATAAGTGAACGATAGACCAGCCTGCCAAAGTTTGTCGTGGAAAGCAGCCAGGTCAATTAGCCTGTCACCTCTCTCAGAATAGTAGTACACACCATCATTTCCAGAATTTCCAAGTATGTCTTCGGCCTGAAATAATGTTCACCCAAAGACAGGCAAGAACATGATGAAAATGGTCAAGAACTAGAATATCATCTTGATTGTTTCGATACTTGAAATACATAAAATATTTGTACGAGAGAACTCGAGAGAAAAACAAGGAAATTAAAATATAGATTTAATGTGTTTTAAGGACTAGTATCTCACCGGCAAGTCATATTTCATACCAGCCACAATATCCGAGAGCTGAGTAGTGGAATCAGGACATCTAAACTGGATGATTTCAAGCAATTCAAAAACCTGAATTTCAAAGAAAATTGTTGAAATTAGAAGAAAAGCATAAGATGGAGTTTGAAATGAAGAATAGTAAATTTTACAAAGAATTTCTCAATGAAAATAATCTCTCATTCATTACAATGCAGAATGCACAATGTGCACACAGACTCTTTATAGACTACGTGGGAACTATGCATTCGCACAAACCATGTGGAACCCTCTATGTTCAGTTTCTATCAGTAAACTAATATGCCAATTTGTCAGCAGCAAGGTCTCAGCAGATTCTACATATGTACAAGCCACCATAACAGATTTTCAACCATTTTTTCCATCATAAGTGCCACAAATATCTCCATATAAAATCATTTTGAATTACATCCTTACTAACACATCTGTCAAAATATACCTGTTTATACTACTTGTTCGATTTCAGCTTAAAACCAATTGGCAATAAGTGAAGGTGTCCAATAGATACTACCTGTTCATACATGTTAGATTTCTACTTTTAATAGATGACGAGGCACTTGGTCTGTCCTTAGTTGAATTTGATCCATTCTCAAACTTACATACCTTAAATTGCTCCCTAATTTCAAATTTCAATTACAAAATTAAAAAAAAACATATTCACTTGTTAATAATTGCGCTAAGGTGTGAACTTATTAAAAATCATATAAAGAACATATAATATAGTAAAAAAATATATGCTACTGCCTACAGCAATGCCTAATTCTATTTCTACCTTAAGAGCACCTAAGAGCAGAGCATGGACCACAATAATGGTAGGAACACAATGTTGTGACCTAAGAAGGGAACCACAGCACACCACCACACCAATGACCACAACAACAACGATGTCATGAGTTGCAGAAACAACGGCTATGCATCACGAACAGAGATCCTTCCACGAGGAGAGGGAGAGAGAGAGAGCCACCTGGTGTGTATGTCTTTGGTATGCCCATTCAACAAATACTAAGATAAACAAAGACTTAAGAAGGCTGAGGACAGACCTATCTAGGTAGGGAAGTCAATAATATTTCCACTAGGAGTTCTCACGCTAGTAACTATCCAATTATACATGTCTTGTAAATATAAGTTATGCAGCTATATTTCCTTTCCAAAGCCTTCCACAACACTTTTCATGGCACTCGATTATATGTTTTTCCAATCAATAAAAAACCACTTGCAAGTTTCTATATTAACATCAATACTTTTTCATCAAACTCGTAAATGATAAAGACCTTTTAGTTACAGATCCTTCAATAAATCAGAATTTACTTCTTTTAGTAGAGCACCTTCGATAAATGTTCTCCTCTCCCTTTACACAAGTATTCATAATCATAACATAATGTCATTTTGAAATCAATACTATCCTTCCTAGTTTAGATAGCTTTGAACAAACCCTCCAAATCTTCCCAAAGCATGTCTTTCAAAAGTTTATTTTATCTTACTTGTGATGCACATTAACAGATGAAATTTGACCAAGCATCAATTAACTTTCAAGACACAATTTTGTCCTTGATCATTTTACAATCATCATCTTTTCCTTTCAATCCTTATCAACAATAACACTGGTGCTGTTCTTTCATCTATCTTTTTCTATATATAAGAGTTTAGATCCTATTATGTCAAGGACATTAGTTTTCTCTCCAACCCATTTACAACTTTCTCCCCAGTCCATTTTACATTCATACCCTTTCCAATCCTTAACTATAATAATACTCAACTGTTATTGAATGTAACTTTTCATGTGAACCAAAGTTTAAATAATAGAGTCAAGCACATTAGGTTTTTGTCCAACCCAATTTAGTTTGGCAAAGACAAGTGATGTTAATCCTCCTATGAATCATCATATTCACCACCTGTAATGGCTTCCCTATCAAAGCATCAATAGTTCATGTATCAAACTCAATCAAGAACATTTGATCTAGCTTATTTACCCAAACTATCCAAGAAAAAAGTGAGGACATATGCTCCTTTAACACATCCAAGCACTGGTTATATGGATCTAGCTTATTTAACATAATTCTCAAGCCATTCAGAGTGTTAATTCCATGTAACAACCTACCATGTCCACACATATCATTTGTCGCAAATGATCTATGTTTCGGGTGTAGATGAATTTTACATTGGTTATCAAGGGTCTAAAACAACCCTCCCTATTTTCTATATCATTAAATTCATCTACATTGCCATGATGACCCTTTAACTATCATTGGACCAAGATGTTTCAATTTTCCATTACTTCTACCCCACTCATTCACCATTTAACTCTCATCCACTAAAGTTATGCCATAATTGACACAATTGAATTTCAGGAATTTGACAACAAGATTCCCTACATCCACCCACAACAATAAAAATAAGCATATGAGCTATCACTCAACATGAAGTTTGTGGATATTTTAGCTCATAATATCAAGGGAATTATAGTAAACAATAAAGAATCCAAGATATGAACAAGATGTGATATGTTAGCCCATAATATCAAGGGAACAATAAAGCATGTAATTATCAGTACCTTACTCTTGCTGACAGCTCCTAGAGCAGCATTTTGAGAAGCATCATGACGCAAAAGTGGATACATGGCCTGGCCTCCACCAAAGTCATTGATACCATGTGTAAAAAGATAAGAGAGAATTGTCTGACATGCTTCTCTATGATTGGAGATTGTAACATCACCAGTGTGTAGTTCAACAGCTAAGAGTTTCAAGAGCCACGCTCTCTGAGAAAGCAATGAAACACAACACCTATATCAAATCCAACTTTATAGGCATACTATATAGTTTGAATATACTTCGATTCTATTCCTTCCAAAAAATTAATATCATTGACACAAAAGTATTAAATACAGACATTAATAATGACACATATGAACAATATGTGCATAAGGTATTTAACGAAGATTCTTTTGAGTTCATTTTTATGCCCTTCTAAAATTGTGAAGATTTAAAAAAGAAAAGCAAAAACAATAATAATTGGAAAGATGTTTACTTGTTATTATTAAATCAATGTATCCAACTAAAGGATTACAATTCAACATACTGATTAGGAGCCAAGTAGTAAAAGATATTAATAAGTGGATTTTAATTTTAACTCAACCATATAAAATCAGAGTTCATAAGGTCAAGTTTGTACCCACTTATATAATATGAAATGTCCATTTATATGGTCAATGTGGGATTTCAAAGACACTCCCTCACGTCAACACCCTCCAACTATTGTGTAGGACTATCTATTTATGAGTGGTCCAATAGGATTCTGATAGCGGGTGGCCTGATAAGCCCAACAAACCGTCGTTAAGAAGAGCTCTATATAGCTCTAGTACCATATTAAAAAGTGAATTTTTAAGTCTAACTTGACCTTACAAAACTGCCTTATAAGATGAGATTTGCACTCATTTATATACTGTGCAATATCTTGATTTGTACGTGAAATATGTGCTTCAAAGTTGAGGAAACTTGGTCTCATTACTTCAAATAAAATAATTATTTTATAAAAAAATATCCAATGTCATGTATCAATAAGCGTTAAAGATCAACATAAAAGTAATGTTGGACTCATTTGTAATTTCTGGAATGTATGAAAAATGAGAATAATTCAAAGCCTTACATCAATTGATTGTTCTCTGTTCACATGCATTAGTTTTGTGCTGATCTAGTTCTGAACAACTCACTTGTTATTCTCACTACATAACAGCCACTTTTGTTTTGAACAACTTGTTTGAAAACTTTTACAAATATTGGCAGCATCCTTCATGTTTTAACTAAATTCTAAATTTACAAATGGTTTGAAGGAGAAAGTACAATAAAAAAACCTGATGAAGTGAACTATTACGAAGTGACTGGTTGCTATTCCGTTTAGGAAGTGGAGCTACCCCAATTGTATCAAGGTGCTGCATTTAAGCAAGAAAGTTTGAGCAATAATCATAAACAACTACAAGAAAAAAAGGTACTCAAATAAATCGAAGAGAATGTTAACCTTAACAAAGAATTGGTACTTTTTATTTGACAACAGATCCATTGTTGGTACAGATGTCACCGGATCTACACACAATTCATAAAGGAGCTGCATCAATCAAAAAGTCAGGATCCTTTTTAGAAAAAATCACAAATGACTGGGGAAAATGCACTAGATAAACAACATCTGACCTGAAAACAAAACTCATGAAGTAATGCATTTACATCAGGCTTCAAAAGATCTTCCAGAATATCAAGAATAACCTTCAAGCAACTGCAAATAACATCATAAGGGAAAACTTATATTCTCCAGAATCAAGCTATTAAGCACCATCAAGTAATAGACAAAAACCTGTAATAAAATTTAGGCTGTAAAACTGTTCGTTCAATAGATGTATCTAGATCAAATTTAAGCAGCAAATGGGTGATATTTGGAGCTGGCCGGCTGATATTGTCAATTAGAAGCTGAAACATTCAGAAGGCAGATGCAAACAAAAACCATTTTAGGAAGATTATACAATTTAAAAGAGAAAACGAAACAAAAAGTTGATAGTAATGAAGACAAACTTGCATAATAAGAATGCCAGGATCATCACTGCTATTTTCAAGACTTTGAAACTCTTCTGACCGTGACTCAAGGCATGCTGCGTAATCCTCTATCAAGCTGTTTGAAGCATTGCATTTTAGCAATAGTTGAACAAGCCCAACCATGCGGGAGCTGTCACTCAAAAAGAAAACAAAATACAGATTAAGTAATGATATTCAGGATAGCAGAACACAAAATTATAAATTTGAAAATAAGAAAATGGAAAGGTATTCAAATGCCTTAAAATACTCATGATTTTGATGGAGGATTGCTGAACTTTTGGCTGAAAATCATATCCGACATACTCCAACAGGGCCACTATTTGATTATGATCATGGGAGAGTATAATATCCAATGGCTGCACGTAGATCATCAATAAAGGACATTAACAAGTAGCTATCCAATGCTAAAAAAGAAGATATATTTAAACTAAGGCGCTACACAAAGATGTTTAGTTTACATTTAAACACAATAATGGTTAGTATCACATCAAAACAACAGCATCCAATAGGATCAATGTCCCAACCAAAGCCCTGGAAAGTTATTAACACCAGAAAATGAATGTTAACAATTCAATAGAGAAATGCAAAATCATGTATATATAGTGAACCAGATCACCTTGACAACGCCTCCACACACTAATCAGTAAATTTCTCAGAAACTCAAAGAAGAGAAGATGATGAAAAATGCAACTTCAAATCTATCTATCAATAAAGACATACAACCCAAGCATATGAGCGTGTGTGTGTATGTGTGATGTTAGAAAGGGAAGCATCTTGTTCAGAAGCTGTTTCTATAGCACGTATCTGATTAACCATCTATCCTCAGTGTTAGAATTTAGGTGTGAGGAGTCCTACGATGTTCCTTCTCTTTCTATCACAACTTTTGATGGAGGTCCATCTAACCACCACCAACTCAGGCCAAGGGAATGAAGAAAATGAAGCAGAGAGACATAATCTTTTAATTTCTTCCTCTTAAGCCTTGTAAATACTTGTATAGAGTAGTGTAGGTTTTTCTAGCCTTGTAAATACTTGTATAGAGTAGTGTAGGTTTTTCTAGCCTTGTATTATGGGCTGAACACTTCTCAGCTATGCATTTTCAGCTGAGTAGACTAGGATTTCTTTTCTTTTTGTGAACTAGGGCCAAAGAGGGAGCATGGTAAGGGAGATGCACCCTTCCATAGAACACAGAACTTGGCACCAAGCCAAGTCATGACCGGTTCAAACTTGAAGCTTGCCATGCAAGCTTCTCAAACTTGGAGGCCAAGCTTCTTCTCCCTATAAATAAGGCATCCCTATCATGTATTTTTCAGACTTGTTTTGAGTATTGAAGTTCTTCCAAATTTGATTCAGCCTTTTTTCTCCTAGTCTCTCATCTCTTGCTTCTACTTTCTTAGTGATAAAGCCTAGAGAAAAGCTAGAAGGTTGGCATAACCTCCTTCATAGCACCAATTCTCCTTCTTTCACTCACGGAATCACCTTGCTATTGATCTTATTTCTTTCTGCTGCCTTTCATTTCCATTCATACATCATTCTAACCAAAGAATCAAGCTAGGAGCCAAGGACAACTCCATCAAGTTTCCTACAACTAGTAATCTCTTCCACCATGGATCTTTCAGTGTGTCTCTTTTTTTCTTATCCATAGTTAAAACAGGGAAAAACTTGATCCTAGAGCTTTAAAACTTCATTTCTTCTCTCTCCTTTACACACACACACTCACATAAAAACAAGTTGATGGGTACTGTTTAGAAAATTGAGTTACCTGGTATAGAGGAAGCCAATAATCAGAAAGAAGTACATCTTTATCAAAGACAAGGATTATAATTTCAAGGGAAAGCTGCACTGCATTCTCCAAAAGCTTCCCATATAATTGACTGCTGCGTTCAGCAATAATAGAATTCACCCCTGGAAGAAGAATACTCATAATGTTCCGAAAGACAGTCTTTCCACTCATGAAATCCTGAAACATATAGAATTATTTCATATAAACTAGTAAAATTAAAGATATAAAAATTCCCAACAGAATAATAATTTGCATCAATGCTATATTTCCTGAATATAAACGCATCAATTTGCTGAATATTTGATATTGAAAGCTATAAAAACACCGACAGCCAATAAATTTGCAGAGCTGATAGTTGTTCATTAATCATAACTAGACAAGTACCGATCCATCAATCTCAACATTATGAGATTCATTATAACATAACATACAGCTAACAAATCCAAAATCCAGGATGATAATCATCAGTGTTTAGACATTATTCAGTTTTAATTTTGTATTCCATATTTATTTCCTTTTTAGTAATCTTAGATGACCAACATGTATGCCAAGTGTTGTATTTAGTTAGCTGTAACTGCTCTAAATTTGTTAATATAACAGCTGTATGACAAATGTCATTCAGTTAGTTAGTTAGATAGTTGATTAGACATCCCAATCAATAGAATGGGTATTTTATATATCATTAATAACATGAATTTAAAATAATTCCTTTTTATCATTCTATTTTTCTCTTATTTTTTTAATTTCTATTATTATACTGATCATGTAATGCAAAATATTCTGATACATCATTAGAATAACAAAATTACAGGTATTGTCCACGTGCTTAATACACCATAACAAGACAATTACAAGTACATACTTTGAGCAACTCTAGAACTGGGAGCTGTGTCTGAAGTGGTGATGATTCTTTAGTAGCTGTAAGTCGAGACTGATCAACTACACCCTCATAGTCCTCATCCTTGATGCCATACATGCTCAATACCCTGCCAATTTAAGTTCATCAAATAACATTCTAAATCTATAATAAACAGCTCATATCATAGCTTGCTCATAGTTTTGCATTATAGAGATCAGTTTCAATCAAATTAAAAATAGAAAAGTTATGTTGGCATCTCAATACAACTCAAATAATTGTGAATAACAAAAACCAATCAATCCAATAATCAATACAACCTATATCAAAGAACAACAGAGATATATTTCAATTATTTCTCAAAAGACAGAAACAGAACCACTCACATGTGAAAATGTTTAAGGCAGGCACCAACCAACTGCCACTTTTCACAAGGATCTGCATAGGCTCTTTGAGGAAATGGCCCAAAAACATGATCATAGATGAACCTAAAGATTCCAATAAATCTGAAAAGCAAATAGTTTTTAGAAATTAGAGCACAAGCAAGAAAAAACATGCATATACAATTCAGTCAGATTTGAAATAGACAGTGTCCAGTACCTTCGCCCTCTATCAGATAAATCACTTTCTTCTGCAATAAGAGCATTTATCAAATTAAGGAAAGATATTGTTGAAGGATATAGTTCTCTCCTTGCTTCAATTTCATTCAATTCAAATTGCATATCATAAACCTGTCAGATTTACAAGTTCATTTGAGCATGAGAGAAAGTAAATGATTGTGAAGACAAAAACAGGAGAAATGGGGGGGGGGGGGGGGGGGGGGAAAAAAAAAAAAAAAAAGGGGGAGGGGTTTTTTTTTTTTTTGGGTGGGGGTTGGGTTTTTTTTTTTTTTTTTTTGTTTGGGGGTTTTGTTTTTTTTTTTTTGGGTTGGGGAGGGAGGGGGTATAATTATGGGGGTT
>Ga0123342_1002311_pt1 | contig 31687 bp, 18 predicted proteins | sample Turbeawhitnodule_FD_89960 | JGI IMG/M metagenome (GOLD analysis project Ga0123342, IMG submission 89960) | Root nodule microbial communities of legume samples collected from Mexico - Turtle bean Mexico white nodule | ecosystem: Host-associated > Plants > Roots > Nodule | place: Mexico: Nepantla... | reverse complement strand
AATTCATATTCATAAATAATAATAATCATAACTAATTTATACATATTATTAATATTAATATAATAATTTAAATAATATAATTAGTATTATATTAATAATATAAATAATATTAATAATAATAATAGTATTAATGATATTAGTAATATTAATAATATTTAATAATATTAATAGTATTTAATAATATTAATAGTATTTAATAATATTTAAAAATATTAATAGTATTTAATAATATTAATAATATTAATAATATTAATAATGGGAGGTATTTTTATCTTTTTATGTTAGTATAGGATGGAATTAGTAATAATGGGATTCAAGAAGAAAATGTCATCTAAGAATATGTTTTGTAGTACAATCCAATCCCATTTAAATAACTCTTCTCCATGCGACCCCCAATTTTTGCCCACTCATATTCACCCATACTAGCCATAGATTCCTTTTTTTTCTTCATCTATCAAGTAAAACTTTTTTTTTTCCCACAACAATTCTTCCATGAGTCTTCATAGAGATTTTTTTTTATAAAGCTTTCATGTTAGGCATCGCTATGCAACTTGACATCCCAGGTATGCTAACACTCCAATTAACAACAATCATTTGCCATCACATGAAAAAGTATTATTAAAAGAAAAAAAAATAAAGAAAATACAAAAAAATATGGGAAGATTAGACCAAAACTCATATGTTAATAAAAACGACATATACGTAAACTATATCTATTCATAAAGAACTCTAAGAATAGACTAGATGGAAACCTATTATACCAATGAAAATAGTCTCTATGAATAAATCCTAAGTTAGCCAGCTTATCCGCACAGGTATTCCCTTCACGAAAAATATGAGTAGCCTTAAACCTTATTTTCCCACAGTAATTAAGACAAGTGTTCCACCAATTACGAATCATCCACGAAACCTTAGTCCTAGTAGTAAATGCACCACTAACCAAGGCAAAATCACATTCAAGCCATACATTAGTAAGATCCATCTTTTGAGTTTTCTTCATAGCATATATAACTCGATAAAACTCAACAACCAAAGCAATAAACTCTCTCATACTCCCACGGAAAATACTTCCACAAGTAGCAAGACCAGGATAACCCATAGCTGCACCATTAGTGTTAATTTTAACTCAGTCTGGTGAAGGAAACTCTCATCTGATAGGAAGTGGACGAAGAACTTTACCACTACGAGTATTAATACCAAAAAACTTAATCACGTTGAAATCTAACATATCATTTTTCATTGAAGATTTAGACGAATTTCCTATTAAACACGTGAGATCTTTAATGACCGAAATAGTCACGTGAGATCTTTATAGAGATTAATTTAAAATTTAAAATAGTTGATAACTTATAACCTTTGTAACTAATGTTAAATATCAATTTAGAAACTAATTTATAAATTTTTATTAATAATAAAAAATAGTTTAGATACCAATATTTTTTTAATTTATAAAATAGTATCTCATTTGATTAATATAGTAATTAATTATTTTTCTTTATAAGATTAATTTCTATTTAGTAATTTTTTTATATTGTAAATATGTTTTTAATAGGTATAAATATGGTTCCAAAATAATAGACATTTTCAAGTTTTCATTTTTTAATACCTATAACTAATAATAGTTAATATAAAATTAAAGATGAAAAATGTTGATTGACATAATTAATATAATAAAATAAATTCAAATTAACTAATTATTTGTGAGTATGTAATTATTCCATGTCTCAGTCATATAAATGAAAAATAAAGTTAACATGACATGTTTTTTTTAAAATATGCTAAAAGATGCATTATTTGATCATCCTTTAACTATTTTCTAATCTTTAAAATAGTTGACATGAATAATTATGATAATATAAAATTATAACTTAAAGAGTAAAATTCATTCATATAAAATTATTGACTATGTGAACATATTGTTGAAAGAAATATATTTATATAATTTCATACGTTTTAGGGTGTTTCTTCCTGCACTCCCAACAAATTTCTTCCTATACCCCTTCAATTTTGAAAAAGACTGTTTTATCATTTTTAAAAATATTTCCAAATTACTTTTTTTGGAATGTTTCTATAACATACTTTTTCGAATTCATGAAATATATTTTTAGAAAACATTTTTCAAAACAGAATTTAGGGAATAAACTTTTTGGAATGTACTATATACATTCCGGAATAAACTTTCCCGAATAATTTTTTTTTCAAAGTATATTTTAGAAAGAACTTCCAAAATAATGACAAATTAAGCATTTTGATCATTTCAGGTGAAATGGGTTGCAGGAATAGATTTGATGGGGGGTGGAGGAAGAAACAGCATCTCTTTTAAGTATATGTGTGTGTGAATCCTTGAGACATTCTTGTAAAACATTGGAGAAGAAGATATGCAACACTTGATTTAAAAGCAGTGTATGTGTGACTGGTTGAATTAAAATGGTATATTTTACTAACTATACAAATATATATATATATATATATATATATATATATATATATATATATATATATATATATGTGAGTGATAAAGTACAGATGCAAGAATAAGATGTACGGATGAATATTCATTATTTTATTTCATTTGATTTTGCATGGCCAAATGGCAATGAACTTTGTATTCAAAAGTAAACAAATTAAGATGGCGGCAAAAAAAGGCCAATGTTTGAGTGTAACTCTATAGCTTTGTTTAATACACCCATTTTCCATTGTAGAAGCTGGCCGGCGGAGTTACACATGCATATGCCACTTTTTGTACCTTTCTACTCCTTTTCTAGTTTCTGTCATTCTTGTTATTCTAAGCTCATCTTGTTCACTGTGTCACATTTCTCTCTTTATGTGTATATATATCTATATATAAACATGTCATTCTTAAGGTCATCTTTCATTTGAGTTTCACAGAGTGTTCTCAGGATTTGGAGAGATTATCAAACCTCTTTGAGAGGTGGATTTCTGGTAATGCTCACAAACTCTATATGTGAACTAGGAAAGTTGTAAATCTGCATTTTTATCTGTTGTTTCAGATCTTTTTTGTTATCTCAACTCAACTGCAATATGTTGTGGGGCATTGGCACATTTTTATCATATTTTGCTGATATAGTTCATCAATATCTACATTTAAAAGTTTCTAATTGACTCAGAGCTCAAAAGTGCATATTATATAAAGGAAGATAAAGCAGCTTCAAAATGGGAGAGGGATCTGTGGAACTTGATGCTATTATAAAGGAAGCTGTTGATCTGGTATGTGAATAAAAAATAAAACAATTGTTGCATGATGGTTCTTTTGTGTAGCAGTTATTTGTTCCTCCTCAATTTGGAGATGAAAACATGTTTCAGTTTCTTAAATGCAAAGTATCAGTTAGTATTTCAATGTTGGTTAATCAGCTGGGAAATTACTCAGAAGCTGTTTGGCTTTTGTTAAAAAAAATGTGTTTGAATTTCTTGTTGCTAGCTTGGAAAATAAAATAATCTATCTAAATGGATGTCTTAGTGAGAAGAGGAGATTGCATGGTTTATTCTTGTGAAAAAAAAAAAAGGAAAGAAAGGTAAAAACGAAAATTAGAGAAATCTTCAACAAAAAAATCTCTTAATGAATAATATCTCTAACTTTGTGTTTCGGATAGGATATTTTAATAGGGTATAATTTATTATTTTTTAAATGATTTATGACAATATTTTGGGTAAGAAATTCAAATTTTAAAATTTTATTAAAGTACTTAGATTACTTACATTTAAAGAGTTTTAAATTTCACATAAAAAAGTAATAATTTGAAATTCTTCGTATTCTCAAATTTATATTTTGATATTCGTAATTTGTTTTGACTTGGACTTGGACGGATTTGGCTCGATCTATGCTCGGACTGATTTGGCTAGATCTAGGCTCGGGTAGATTTGGCTTGTGGGATCAACTCAACTTAGTTTGATATGACCCTGACTTGATGTCTCGATTCAACATGAGCCCAACTTGATTTGATCAAACCCAACCTGATTTGTCTCAATCCCACCTAGATCCAACCCAACCTTGACCCAATGGAACTTGACTCGACATGGACCTAGCCCAACTCGACTAAACGTGATCCCTGCTCCACTCAACTTAACTTGGGTCCAGGTCAACTCAACTTGACATGGACTTGGTGGGTCAACTCTACTCATATGAGCCCATACCAACTCAAGTCAACCTGTGCCCAAATCATCTTAGCTTGACCTTGGCCTGGGTCGACTCAACTCGAATCAGTTTGCCCGGGCCGACTTGACTTGACCTGGGCCAAGCAGACTCCATTCGATTCGACCTGAGTCTAGGCCAACTCAACTCAATCTAGCTCTGGGCCAACTTAGTTTGACCAGGACCCGAGCCCACTCGGCTCAACATGGACCCAAATTGACTCGACTCAATATGATACTAACTCGACTAGACTTCACTCGACTTGGGTTCGAGTTGACTTGGCTTGACTCTGACCCTGGTCGACTAAACTCAACTTTGCATGAGCCCGACTCAGTGCTATTTTACTTGCATCTACCTAATCTAGCATTTCATAACTTGAAAGTAATCTTGTTTAACGTAAATTCAGAACAAGTTTTGCAAATATAATATGAAAAAATATTGAAGAATTTAAAAAAAAAATAACATCAGTCAAGATCTACTACAAAAAGATTATCAATATTGATATTTTTGAATTTTTAACAATTATTTGATATTTAAATAAATTTTGAATTTTCTAGCAATTAAAATACTTTATCCAAACAAAAAAAATTAAAATTTATTAAATTGGAATTACCTTATCCAAACCAAACATTTAAAAAATGAACCGATGTGAAATAAGATCAATTCAAGTTGTATTTGAATGTCTTATAAATTGTACCAAACTCCAAACACGAGGTAAGGAGTTGGTCTTTCAATAGAATCCAATGGCATCATGTAACCAACCTTACTCAATGGGATAAAACTTATGTTGTGTCGTGTGTATCTTCTAGAGTCCAAACTCAGAAGTAGAAGAAATATGTATGGTGAAAATTTTAAATTTATTTCTATAATGATTAGTAGTACATAGGAGGTAAAAACCAATTTAGTCTAGGCATTTGATGAACTTGGAATTTGAAATGCAGGAGAACATTCCTCTTGAAGAGGTTTTTGATAATCTCAAATGCACAAGAGAAGGTTTAAGCTCTGAGAAAGTACAAGAGAGACTAGACTTGTTTGGATACAATAAGCTTGAAGAAAAGAAGGTGAAAAGCCAAACTTCAATGCTTTTTAGTTTCTTATTTCCTTTTCAAATTGTTGCTCAGTTTTCTCATGAAATGCTTCTGTATATACTTTTTAATGCTTGAACAGGAAAGTAAGATACTGAAGTTTTTGGGCTTTATGTGGAATCCTCTGTCATGGGTTATGGAAGCTGCTGCTATCATGGCCATAGGCATGGCTCATGGAGGGGTAACTCTTCACCATTTCTTTTGTATTTAAAACTATTTTCCATGGTTTTTCCAAGTTTAATTCAATTAATGAAGAAAACAAACAATTTAACAGCTATGGATCAATTTGGTCCCTAATCTTACAATAAATAAATAAATAAATTTTGTCTATGACTATTTGACAATTGTTAGAAAATTTGGTCCTTGATGTTACAAAATACAAATTTAGTACATGATTATTTGACAATTGTCAATAAGTTTGATTCATAACATTGACATCACTGGTTCATTTGATTCTTAACATTACTAAATCAACCAACACAGTCCCCAAATTTAAATACACAATCTCTGACATGAGGGACAAAGTTGGCTATGAAGTTGGCACCAGTTTGACTAAAGGTACCAAAATTAGGAATTCAATTGGCAAACCCTAATGTCAGAGGCTAAAATGACTAATAGTTTCCAATTTCATGTTTTTATTTTATTTCAGACTAAAATATCAACTATTAAAATTTCAAGGATAGATTTGATGTTTTACACTTTTCATGGCAAATTTTATTCTATTCCTTTTGCTACTTTTAATTTGGAAGTTATAGATACTATTAATTTTCAAAGGACTGAAGATTAATTTTTGGTGGTAAGTAGTTACTATCATAGATTTGAATGTAAAAGTCATATTTCAATAATTTTCTCAGAACTGTTTTACAATTTATAATCCATTATTCAGTACATTTGATTTCACAATAACAAGTACTTAATTCTGCAGAATGAAAGAGGAGATTATCAAGATTTTGTTGGCATAGTTCTTTTGCTACTTATAAACTCCACCATCAGTTTCATAGAAGAAAACAATGCTGGCAATGCAGCTGCTGCCCTTATGGCCAGATTAGCCCCTAAAGCAAAGGTCCTTTCCTTTCCCTTCCCTCTTCAACTGATTTAACTGTAGCTTCCTACATCATAATTGCATGTTTTTTGTTTTCCTTTCAGATTTCTCTTCCAATGTCTTTGTTATACTGTTTTGTTTACATTTCCTTTGACATCCAATTACATTTGCAGGTACTTCGTGATGGAAAATGGAGTGAAGAAGATGCTTCAGTGTTGGTTCCTGGAGACATAATTAGCATCAAGCTTGGTGACATCATTCCTGCTGATGCACGTCTCCTTGAAGGCGATCCTTTGAAGATTGATCAGGTAAAATTGGCTGTTAATGGCTGAGGTTGATTCATAAGGCTCTTCTTATTGTTGTTGATGCATATATAGATGACATGTGACATTAACTTCATCATCATTCCATTCCATACCTACCGAAGAGTTGAACTAAGAAATAGATGCTAGAAGCTAGAAAAGGGTATCCTATACAATTTCAATAATAGGGTTCATTGATATTTTTGGTGCTATCACCCATACAATCATACTTAATTCGATGGAGTTGTTTGATATGAAAGGAATCTTCTATAATTTCGCACGTGAGGAGTTATTTCTTGGTTTCATTCGGTCATTATTAATAACTTGATTATTTTTAGATAATATTAGATAGAAACAAACACTTGCCAGAGTCCTATTAAAATCAAGAAATATAAGTCTGTCTGCCATCCACACCATAATAAATGAAGTTTTTCCAAAAACCTGCTAGTTCTCCTAAGGATAAGAGAGATAGGGCTAAAGAGAGAGTCAAATAAGGATCTTTCATGTATAATTATATATGTTTATGTGTTTTTCAGTCTGCTCTTACTGGAGAGTCACTTCCTGTCAGCAAACATCCTGGAGAAGGAGTGTATTCTGGTTCAACTTGCAAGCAAGGAGAGATTGAGGCAGTAGTTATTGCAACCGGAGTTCACACCTTTTTTGGAAAGGCAGCCCATCTTGTGGAGAACACAACACATGTTGGACATTTCCAGAAGGTTCTCATATATAGGATTGTTAATGTTGTGCAAATGAATGTTGTCTCAAGTAAAGTCATTTCTGTGTGAAATATTGTCAAGATAATGCTGAGTGACATCACATAATTGTTACAGGTTCTAACATCTATTGGGAACTTCTGCATCTGTTCAATTGCTGTTGGTATGGTCATTGAAATCATTGTGATATATGCAATCCATAGAAAGGGATACAGAAATGGTATTGATAACCTCCTGGTTCTATTAATTGGTGGCATCCCTATTGCAATGCCCACTGTCCTTTCTGTTACAATGGCTATTGGTTCACACCGCTTGTCTCAGCAGGTTTGTGATCCAAATATTTCAATGGCTTTTATAAGACCATTAATCTCTGTGCTGTTGAGGTAATAACTAACATGGGTGTATCCTTTGCAGGGTGCCATAACAAAGAGAATGACTGCCATTGAAGAGATGGCTGGAATGGATGTGTTATGCAGTGACAAGACAGGCACATTAACTCTTAACAAGCTTTCAGTGGACAAGAATATCATTGAGGTCTAAATTTTTTTCTTAGTTCCTACAATAAAACTGAACATAGCAAATGGTTTGACATAAATTTCATATGGGCCAAATGTCTGGAAACATGTAGATCAGAATTCCAATGTCTTGTAACGTGCAAAGGTGAATTGGACATGACATGGGAGATTCCTTCAAGCAATGCTAATAATTAGACTACTCAACTTCCTAAAGAAACATATTATGGGAAAGTAATGAGCAACGCTAATAATTGACATCAACTTACAATTTATGATAAAGCACTCAAAAAATCCTTTTCATATATTGCACCTTTAAATTTTGCATACATAAATAGATATTAATGAATATGAGTGATGGTGTTATGCTAACTTTGTTTTTCCAAACAACTATCAATATCTGGTAGGTTTTTGTTAAAAACGTTGACAGTGACATGGTTGTACTTATGGCTGCAAGAGCATCAAGGCTTGAGAACCAGGATGCAATTGATTGTGCTATAGTTTCAATGTTAGCAGACCCAAAGGAGGTACAAGTTTAAAGATACCTTATTACTGAAAATACTAAAGCTTTTTTGCCATTGCATTTTCCAAAATTTTATAAATTTGCAGATGCTAGCTTAACTAATATCCTATATTAGCAGACAATAAATTTTCAATATTCTAACTGTAGCATTCAGCAAATCAAGTTTCCACCATCTTCTGTAGTTGAAATTTGATTAGTCTACTAATAGGCCTTTACTTTTGCTAGGCACGAGTTGGAATAGAAGAAGTTCACTTCCTTCCATTCAATCCAACTGATAAAAGAACTGCACTAACATACCTTGATGCTGCTGGTAAGATGCACAGGGTTAGCAAAGGAGCACCAGAGCAGGTAGTACATAATCCAATTCTAAAGAATCATGTTACCAACTAGAGTAACATTGTTTGATCATTATTTAACTATGTTTTGTAGATTCTCAATCTTGCACATAACAAATCAGAAATACAACAAAAGGTTCATGCAATTATTGAGAAGTTTGCAGAACGTGGACTTCGTTCTCTTGCAGTTGCCCGCCAGGTTTAAGCCCTGTGAATTCTCCATCATCTCGTTGGTATACAGTGTGTGCATTTTTTTATAGAAATTAAATTTTTCTCCAATTTAGGAAGTGCCTGAGAGAACTAAAGACAGTCCAGGAGGACCATGGGAGTTTGTTGGCCTTCTCCCTCTTTTCGATCCACCTCGTCATGATAGTGCAGAAACAATCAGAAGAGCCCTTGATCTTGGCGTGAGTGTCAAAATGATCACTGGTATGTGTCACTATTACTTTATGTTCATTTATTAAGAGTATTGCAAATATCTTGATTGCGTTTACAATATGAACTTTATTGTAAACTTTAAGGAAATGCCTCTAAGTGAACAAACAAGTTCTAGACATAAAACTATGTAAGTTAATTAAATTGTGTTGAGTGGAAACTGGAAAACATTATAAATGGCATCTTCTGTTTGGAAAAATAATTCATGCATTATCACTGTTTAGTGTTCTTCTTACTGTTAGTTTTCTTTAAAGAAATTGTCTTCATGCATAGAACGACTAAATAAATAGTCTTAATTGTTACCTTGATTTCTTCTATGCTTTAATTGTTATTGTTTAGACTGTTCTTACCAAACAATGTGTCCTAGAAAATGAAGAAGTGAAGAAAATGCATTATCAATTTAAAATTGCAAGGCTGAACATGACATCTAGCTACCTTTCCAACACCCTGAATTTTTCAAATTCTAAACTAAAGCCTATCTCATTGAGTATTATGGTGAACATAGAAAAAAGTCTGTGATGGTTTCTATCTACTAGTGAGAGATTCTACCTATATAATAGAGTTGTCCTCGTATTCTTCACTGTTTTATTTCTAGTGTACACAAGAAAGAGAAGCTCATGTTATGTAACAAAAAACCCTTTCAGGTGATCAACTTGCAATAGGTAAGGAAACAGGAAGACGTCTCGGGATGGGAACTAACATGTATCCTTCTTCATCACTACTTGGTGAAAATAAAGATGGATTGGGCACTGTCGCTGTTGATGATCTCATTGAGAATGCTGATGGTTTTGCTGGAGTCTTTCCTGGTAAGCCAATAAAGCAGTAATAAAAAAGAAGCTGTAGTTTAATGTGATGTTGTTGATAATGTGTGTTTCCCTCAGAGCACAAGTATGAGATTGTGAAGAGGTTACAAGCTAGAAAACACATTTGTGGGATGACTGGTGATGGGGTGAACGATGCACCTGCCTTGAAGATAGCAGACATAGGTATTGCTGTAGCAGATGCTACAGATGCTGCCAGAAGCGCATCTGACATAGTCCTAACAGAACCTGGGTTGAGTGTGATCATAAGTGCAGTTTTAACTAGCCGTGCAATTTTCCAGAGGATGAAAAATTACACAGTAATCCCACAACTATCTACATATGTAAAAGAAAATATTTCCATTTTTTCTGTGTGACAACAAATCGTGATTATTTTATTCCTTTTCCTTTGCAGATATATGCTATATCTATCACTATTCGTATTGTGGTAAGCTTTTTGTACATGAAGAGTATATTCAGAATAAACCTGATCACATCATCGACCTTCTTCTCATTTTCAGTTTTTTTTTTTTTCATTTCAGCTTGGTTTCATGTTACTGAACAGCTTTTGGAAATTTGACTTTCCTCCCTTTATGTTTCTTGTCATTGCCATTCTCAATGATGGTAATATTAACTTCTTTCTAGTATCTTAATCTCAAGTCTCATTATAATTTGATGTTTATTACATGAAATGCTTTCTTTCTTGTCCACTTACTCGTTAGCATCCTTGTAGGTACCATCATGACAATATCTAAAGATAGGGTTAAGCCCTCTCCAATTCCTGATAGTTGGAAGCTTAGTGAAATTTTTACAACTGGGATTGTTCTTGGAAGCTATCTGGCTCTAATGACTGTGATCTTCTTCTATATAGTTGTTGAAACAAACTTCTTTCCTGTAAGTATCTTCTTTCCAGTTGTCCACTACTTCGTTTTTCTTTCACTCAATGATATGATATGAAATATTTTGCCCCAGAACCATTTTGGCGTGAGACACTTTCATTATAATCCAGATGCTGAGGACAGTGATCCAACAAATAGAATGTTGGGATCTGCTGTCTATCTTCAAGTTAGTACCATTAGTCAAGCCTTAATTTTCGTGACAAGGTCAAGGGGTTGGTCCTACACAGAAAGACCTGGTCTTTTGCTTGTCATTGCCTTCATCATTGCTCAAGCGGTACATGGTTTTCTTAACCTCCCTGAATTACTTATTCAAACCTCTAACACCATTTGAACTTGCTTATTTCATTTTGCTATAATTTTGACAGATTGCAACTGTTATATCTGCCACTGTCACTTGGGATGTTGCTGGGATCAAAAGTATCGGTTGGGGCTGGACAGGAGCCATTTGGCTATACAATACTGTAACTTATTTATTTCTAGATCCTTTGAAGTTTGCAGTTCGTTATGCACTAAGTGGAAGGGCTTGGAATCTGGTGGTAAACCAAAGGGTTAGTACTATGACTGAACCTCTCATAAATTCAGCAAAAAAATTGTGGAGAATGAATGAAGCTATGTCTAACAAGAAATAGGTTGAAAACATAAAGAAGTATGCCAGATGATTCATCATATATTTATAATCTCTAAGACTCAGAATGACTAGAGTGCTTATATAGTTATGTGACATCTTGCTGATGCAAATTAACAGACCGCATTCATCAACAAAAACGACTTTGGTAGAGAAGCTCGTGAGGCTGCATGGGCTACTGAGCAGAGAACCTTACATGGCCTCCACTCTGCTGAGCCAAAAGGGTTTACAGATAAGCACACCTTCAGAGAAATTAATACATTGGCAGAAGAGGCAAGGAGGCGAGCAGAGATAGCAAGGTCACTGTCTTTGTTCATCTTCAAACTCTTTTAATTTTAATTTACCTTTAAATGGTTTTTCTTTTCCCCCTTATTAATATTTTCTTCCTTGTGATGCAGGCTGAGAGAGCTTCACACTCTGAAAGGTAGAGTGGAATCATTTGCCAAGCTAAGGGGGTTGGACATAGATGCGATGAACGGACACTACACTGTCTAAGACTTCATGACTATTATCTATCATGATTGTTATATCATGTGGTTCTGGTATTATGGCTTTGTCTCGAGTCAGACTACATGTTTTTCTTCAACAATGTATCTGCTGAATTTTCATGTACTTTTCATTCAAACCATTGGTTGCTGTTTGCTCTTTTTTGTCTTTCTTCTTCGGGATAATTGTATTTATTTTTATAATAATGTTATATACACATATCACTCTTTGGAAAGTAAAATATTTAATTTGTAAACTTTTCTTAGTTTTGCAAGAAAACATGCATGGAAATACTTCTAAACAATACATTCAAGTAATATACAAATCATCGGGTGTCATTTTCTTCTACCAGAGGTGTAAAATGGTCAAAACTTCTGTTTCATGGCATGATATCAACTCAAATTAAAAGATTTTACAGCTGACCCAGAATTTAGTGGCAAGTGGTTTGTGATAGGAACTAATATTACGGTAGCTTAATAGAGAAAATATTCGGAAGACAGTGCTCTGATAATAACAAAGGTAGTGTGCAGAAAATAAGGAACTGAGAATGAAACAACAAATCAGAGAAGGAAAACTTCTCTTCCCTGAGGCAACAACTAGCCTCAACTACCTAAATGATCATCAAACCCTTTTCCCTTGATCCCACGCAGACTCTAGCTTTATCACCATGCTTCTCACAGGTGTTGCCAGATATGCAAATTTGTTATAGACTGCATAATCTCCTTCTTTACTCGTACATATATAGGAGTGTGTAAAATTTTAACTTTTAAGTGTCTGAGGTGCAGTTGAGTTGCTATCGGGTGAGGTTAATCACAAGTAATAAATGAAATATGACCTCAAACTAAAACTGTTACTGTTAATAGTTTCATATGAAACACATCAAGAACACTCGCTGTGAAAGCAACATCCTATGGGTGTTTTTACAAATACATGTATGAGTTATTTAAACTCTGCATTTTACTCTCTAAAGTGCAGGGTTCAAGTCAGAGGAGCCAAATTCATACACAAATGTACCAGACGTAAAATAAGATAACCTAATTGCTAGAATGAGGAATAAGATCTACTACATCCCATGTAGCTCCTACGCTTTCTTCTAGTTGATGAAGTAATTGAACAGTGAGGATCTCTCTGGGCATGACTTATTCAGAAAGGTCTTCAGATCAACATCTCTTATCTTCTCTTGGAGCTCATTCACCAGAGGCTTGGGGACTTGCTGATGCACATAATAAATGGAAGACACCAGAGAAAGAAATTCAACTAAGCAATCTTAAAATGGAAAGCTTAATGGACATATAATCTACATACCACTTTCAACCACAGAATGTAACAGGCGGAATGTGCAGCTTGTGCTTGGACATCCACAAAATCATCATCAACAAAAGTTGAGCAGGAGTCGAGAAGACACAATTCATTCTGCAGAAAGGTGCCAAAGTCATGATACAGGCCGGTTGCCTCCTCCGAATGGTAGGACTCATCACCAGAATCAGGTACAAAATTATTTATCCAGCACATGGAAAGGAAGCGACGATGAAGCCATAGAGCCTGTTAAAAATCAGCGCCATTAAACATCTAATTCTAAACCTTTAAGAAAACTACTGAGGTAGAAAAACCACTTGCATTCAAGGAACCAAAAATCACTAAAAGGCAACAATCTGATGGGATGTCATAAGACAAGAAAATGATATTCTCGAATTTCAAGAATCCAAAAAAAGTCCTGTAAATAATGGATAGAGATTATTTATAAAACTCCAGTTAATCAGTGACTTTAGTGAGTAATATGATGACCAATTATGAAATTAATAACAAAGGTCACCTACCTCTCTTCCAACATAACGTTTTATCAGTGTTTCATTCCAATCAAGCTCGTCCTGTCAAACCATAGTTGTCACATAATTAAAAACTAAATTTATGTGCATCTCATATAAGGTCAAGGTGATACAGTAATGTCAATTACATCAGTCAACGTGCAGTTCTTGTATTATAAAAGAGGTACATGCTGCATAATTTATTGTGCAGTAAGTAGTACATTGAATATTCCATTGATAAAGAGTTGTCAAAACCAAGGCCCGACATAGATTACTATCATCAATACCATAAATTGAAGTAGCAAAGCAAGTATGCAATAACATATAATTATGCAAATTCAGAAACATGACCAGTATGATCATGATGTTATAGTAAGTGAAGCATATATTGCAGGTGGGTACCTAATAAATTGAGGTATGATATGATTGTTTGGAGCAGTTCACTAGTTTGCAAATTTTACAAGCGTTATTGTCTTCCAACTAACTTGCCTTTCAGTTTTCAATTAACTTTTTTTGCATAAATCGTTTTCAGCCCTAAAAAATGTAATTAATTGTTAAGACAAATATTGTGTGAATAATATTTCTAAGAACTTGGTCCCTAACAGAGCCCAATGATGTTTTATAATCCATGTGGCCAATCCCATCAAGTGGGATAAGACTTATATTGTTGTATAAGCACTAATGAATTTTACAATAAACCCAAATCAGTCATTTAGTAAAATGCCATATCTCATATTGTTGTTTGAGTTGTTCTAAAAAAAAGTTCTACTGCTTTATGTCACATTTCTTGAACATCTGGAACTCGTGGCTCTTGTAAAACAGAACTGAAAGGGAACTTTTTAATGTCTTCGCACATTCTGCTACCATTTCTGCCATTAGATGAGATTGAGGCTATATTTGAATATCAAATGACAAGTCTAATTAAATGGAATGGAAGGGAATACAATCCACCAGGTATTGTTCCTTCCTATTTTGAATGACCTAAAGAATGCAAGTGAAAGATGAACGCATCACATGATGCCACCACAAGACCACAGTAGCAGCAAGAAGACTGGAACAACCATAATCACTGCCTATTGTCATTCTATTTCATTGCAAAGCATACCTTCCCTTTCTTTCAATTCAAACATAGTATGACAGACTCAAAATAAAGATACTACCAGATCATGCACAACATATGAAATAAATAAGCATAAATATTACCTTCAAGGATTGGACTATATTAACATTATGACCACAAGATACAATATCATCCAGACAACTTTGACCCTCCATCATTTTCAGTAATAGTTTCTGCAACATAATGGAAACCATGATTGGCAAAAGAGAAAAATTCTATGCTCGTCAAAGGACACACAACATACTGTATTTTTACTCAATGTTTTTACAGCATGGAAACTATAACTAGTCAGGTTAAAGAAGGTAATCAAAACTTACTCTGCGATAATGAAAACAACAATTATCAGCAACATGCAGTGCAGCCCAACTTCTGGATTTCTTTAACTCACACAGAACCTAAATAGATACAGCTTCATGAGAACCATTCATTATATCATTGACAAGCAAGGTCATATTTAATTTAATTAAAAAATATTTATGGAATGGCAATGGGAGAGGAAATAGGAACGGAATTGAATGTTCAATTGTTGACTCAACTTCATTTTTATATTTGATATACTATAATTAAAATAAAAACACAATAAATAATAATTTAAGATTTTTTTTCAGTCAAATATGCTTAGCTCGTAACACTTACAACAAAAGAACATCACAGAATCAAAACCTGTTCAATGGTCATGTATGAGACTAACCAGCAACGGTGATTCCATGCACGATAATTCATTTTTGATCTCTGCAAATGATGAGGTAACAAAAAGGAATAAATCAATATTTAATTCAAAAATGAAAATATGATGTCACAATGATGGCAAAAAGGTGAAGCATTATATAAATCCACAATTAAAATCATCATCAGTCCCCCTCCCCATCATTTTCCTTCTCTAGGATGATGTTTTGGAGATTATTTCACATTCACAATGCATAATGGATTGAAATAGCAAAGGTGTTAACAAGATAATGTAAATTATACTGTCAAATGTTACCATAGAATCTTGTATAATATGTCCTTGTATTGAGAAAAGGTCAGAACAAAGGTAAAAGTAACAATTATCCTTCTCTCATGTATGAATGCCCACCAATCATACAAACATAAAATAAAACATTTCCAATTTAAACAGCATGATGTTCCCATACTGAAATTAGACCTCAGCTATTTTTTCCACCAGCTCAGATTCTTTTCCCAATATCTCTTTGAAATTTGAACAGTTTCCAGAGATTGACTTGATCACCCATCGCCTAAATAAAATACTTCTATACATTAGATTGCTATTGTGTTCCAAAGCCTCAGGAGGATCAATTATTATTCAAAATTAAAACCTATACAAAACTAATCTAGAAAATATTCATTCTTTTAGTGATGAGGACAAAGCCATTAGAAGAGTCACATTCAATACCTATGATTCCAAGCTTGTTCGCTTTTGGGTGAATATGAGAGTACAAGTTCTGACAGGAGAAGTTCATCTACAAACATTGAGAGCTGCTGCTTCTTGGACACTATTAACTTTCTGCAATTGCACAGAAAAAATTAAGAACTTGGTAACAAAAATCAAATTCCTAACAAATTCCCTCAGTAGAGATTATCCCTACTTTTTCTTAGTACGTTCATTACAAATCCTATCCTGTATGTTCCCTCATACATCACAACACATTGTGTAACACTAAGCTTATGCTGTTGTTGACTCTTGAGCACCTAACATTTAGACTATATAGTACCGCAGGTCTTGTGACTGCAGTAAAATTTTACTTTCATCTCTCAAGAGGCACGTTTCTTTCATAAGAAGATTATGCGATCATTTAGACATTTGAACAAAGGAAAATGCTGTCAAATAAATCTGTTATCATGAGCAGTTAAAACAATTCACTGTAATCTATCAACTTACAAGATCGTCTTATAGATCTCAACAACAAAAACATTAAAAAAAATCATTAATAGATAAGAGGAGAACCTGCAATTCCAAGCTGTCATAAAATCACAGCTTAGCACCAGAAGAGACTTGCTGTGTCTCAGAAGGGTACTCTCAAGATGATCACAAGAAGAGGCAGGTAAACAAATTCCAACTTTGTCAGATTGGTTGTCACACATTCTGTATTGTTTAAATGTAATCATAAATGCATGTTTAACTGTTCTATATAACGGTAGAAGAACATGAGTTGAAATTCCCAATTTATGATCTCTGTTCCAGAAATATATGTTGTCTTGTTTGGAAGATTCCACAGAGCTTACTATTCCATCTTCTGATTGATGGCTAGCTTCATAAGATAAACTAGACGAAATGTCTGATTCTTCCTTTAGCAAGGGAAATTGTGAGGGGTGAATAAAGCCCAGCTCGTCACTAGATAAAAAAACATAAGGTAAAACATATTTAAAGGAGGAAACATAATATAGTTAAATCAAGCAACAAAGAAACAAGATTGACCTTAACCAAGTGACATTGTTTACAGGGTGTTATTCCATCATCAAGGTTATATTTTACAATATTTTATATCATCCAGAGACTTCATATGAAGGAAGCTCACAAAATTTACTAAAATAAATTAGAATTAGTTTTTATACAAATTAAAAATCTTACTATTAGGCCTCCGTTATGAAAAGGTTAAAACTAGAATAGAAAGCAGCATATTGATTAACGGGAATGATAGAAAAATTTACAAGTTTCTAAAGCAACCATCAGGGCAAGTATTATACGAGTTTTTATGCATGAAATCACTAAACCTTACATTAGAGCATCAGATTCAAGGATATCCTCCAACTGGCGTAAGAGATCCATAGCCTCAACTTTAGAATCAGACTCTTCACTCATATTTGTTAACCTGTATCAAGCCAAAGGTGCTGACTTCAAGCAAAACAAAAAAGGATGGAATCAATTGTCAAATCAATCTCATTAAATACTAGATGAGGAACAAAGTCATTACATCACAAAAAGAAAGTCTTCACACGTAAGAAGGAAAATCATTAACTATCGATAATCCATTTCTTTTAGCTAAAGCACCAGTTACAAATAGCCTCAAACTCACAGAAACTATTTACAAAACCAACAAGGCAAATAAAGCTCACAAGACTTGCACATCCCTCAATTTTTCATACATGAAATCCATTTCATACACAACTGCAGCAAGGTCTTACGGGAATTTTCACAAGCAGGTCACGGGCACTACCAATTCACACTTTTTGAGCAAGACCCAGATGAGATTATGAGCACGTGAAGTTGTTTCGGTTTCAAAAACAAAAAGAAAGAGTTTTTTTTCTTCTGGGTTTCACAAACTTGCAGGTTCCTTTGGGAATAAAAGGGTTACCATTATCATTCAAACTAAAGCAAACCAAATTGTAGACAAACAAAGCAAATTGAAAAGCAGTGATGCAATTGCAAAGAGAGAAAGATAAGAAATGAATCAAAGTTCAGTTTGAAAAAATCACCTTTCCCACTCTGATCGCTGTTCCTCAACAACTTGACCACAAATCATACAAACTCACCAAAGCTGAATTAATCTCATAATAATTAACTAATCATTTTAAAAAAAGGATTTTAATTTTAATATCTGGTAAGTGTATCAATTTATTAAAAATTATTTTAAAATATAACTTTTGAAGTAACTATCATAGTTGGTAAGAAAAAATAACTATGATGAGAAAAGTAGCTGAAAGTTATCAAACCAAAAAATTATTGAAAGATTATCAACTAAAGAAACTAATAAAAGTAAAAGACAAAATTAAATATATTTATACAAAAAAAAATCTACAAATACTAACTCTTATAATATTTTAGTTATATTTGACATTCTGTATTTATTAGTAATCTTATACTATATTTTTATCATATTTAAAAAAAACTTATTTTTAAATAGACATAAGATATTTAAAATAAAGTAAAAATGGAGTTGAAAACACAATCTAATATGAAAAATGTTTTAAAAAAATAAAAAATAAATGAAATTTACCAACAATCAATATTAATATATTAATATATTAAAATATAATTCTAAAATAATAAAACAAATATTTTAAATGATATGGTAGTTAAAAGTAAATTATATAATGTAAAAGTACCTAAATAATAATAATAAACTCATTTTCTATTATTTTCAATAACTTATTTAGTAAAAGATTAAAAGAAATATTTTTTTACTTTATTAAAAAATTAAAAAATAGGGAATTAAGAAAATAAAATAATGTCTTAAGTAGAAAATATTTAAAAAGAAACTTAATAAATATTTGAAGAACAAAGCAAAAGTAAATAAAAAAATTAGAAGGTTAATTCTAATTGTGTTGCAGAAAATGTTACAAGCTAATAAGACTTCTTTAACAAACCTAGTAATAGAGTTACACAAATTTTTCGGTTAGTAAAAAAGTTTTGGATATTTCTTCCTTCACCCCTACATTTTTCTTCCTGCACCCCTACATTTTATACAATACCAGAATTATTCTTGATAATTTTGGATAATTTCAAAATAAGTTTTGTAAGCAAAAGATATTTCTGAAATAGGGGTTCTGTAAGTAAAATATGTTTCCAAAATGGGAAATCTGGAAGGCAAAAAATCATTTTGGAATATCATTTTCGAAATACATTTTTTTAATTTCTATGATAAATCCAGAATTCATTCCGGAAAGTATGTTTCTGAAAAAGTAATTCACGTTATTTTTAAAATGGGTAAAATAGTCTTTTCCGAGAATAATGGGATGTAGGAAATCATTTATTGGGGTGAAAGGAGAAACAACCAAAAGTTTTAAACTAACTAAAATGAATTATCAAACATATTCATAAAAAAAATAATGTAATTATTACTTGTAATTTTTCTTAATTGTAATTAGGATTGGATTTAGGTATCTAAAAATCAACTAAGGTTAAATTAAGGTTTTTAGAAGACTCCTAATTAATCTAGGTTGGTCATTTAGACCTAAATTAGTCACATGAAGCACACCTAGATCATGTTTGCAATGTGACTACATTTAGATGTCATTTTCAAATGCATTACATTTGAATTTTTCCACCTATTTTTGTATTGAATAGTTGGACCTCTAGACTATATAAAGAGGTGTTTGGCTCATGAAAATTCAAGATTAATATATGAGTGAATTGATGTTAAGATTGCATGTTTTCTCACTTTCTTGTCTAGCCTCTCTAGGATAGATATCTTAATCTTCTTCTTCACCTTCTCCAAGTGATATGACCTAACCAATCACTCTTCATACCTCTCGTGCACTTTCAATGAAACCATAGCTCCATTAGAGCCATCCTTGTTCGTTCCAAGCATTAGCTTTAGCCAATCCACATCTCAATTCTCCAAGGAACCAATTTGGAAATGGTGCCAACACCATCAACATCTCTGAAAAATATTAAATGCGCCCAATACTCACATCTCTCCTCGGGAAGCCCAAACGGCCATTTTACGACTCTTCATAATTTAATCTTTTCGAGCCTAGGGGCAAGTGTACTAGTCCGGACGAGTCAATCTCGAGCCTGGTGACCGACCAATCGAGTCAAAGAACACCTCAAGTCACACAATAAGTAACAGTAACGACAGTTACAATAGCACTTAATGATTCACATTCATATCCCGAAAATATGCAGAAAATATCTTCGACAAATCAACTAAATACTGATTAACTAAAAGATGTTACAAATATTCTCCAGATATTCCAATATGTCAATATACATCCCTATTAAACAAGGATCATGATACATATCAGTCCATAACTGATATTCGGCCTATCATGACAAGGGCCCATAACCAACATTATAAATAAAATGCAGAAGTGTAAGGTACGCTTTAATCAGTTTTACAATATACACTATTTACACAGAGTACTTACTTGAGCATCAAAGTACCTTTTTCAATCCACCCGAGCACCAATAACAAAAGGAGAAGACTTGAAGAAATGAAAGAGAAGGCAACCAACACATCAGCAATTATACAACCACTTTCAGGTACTATTTAGATTATTTTTATTCACAAAAGTAAAATTTACATAAATAAATAAAAAATTGTAGAATTTTCGTAACCTCCCATTGAGAAAGGATAAAAATGAGGTAGTTATTGGAAGTGAAGCACGTGAGCAACATCAACGGCTACCAACTCGTCGTTCCATCACTTTCAACACTTAAATTCATTTTGTCATTTTTCCACCTCAAGAGCCCAGCCACAAGATTATGTTACAAGTAGGATGAATTTAAAAAATAATAAATATTAAAATTTTAAGTTATTTTAACTATATACTTTACAATTTTAATTATTTAATTATTAAATTTTAATATTTTTTAGTATTTTCTTTCTTTCTAATTTTTCAAAATTGATTATCATTATTCTCTCAATAAAAAAAAATATAATGAAACACGGATTAAATGAATATAATTTATGACATATGAAAATTTTAATTTAAGTTAGTTTTCCTCTTCCCTTATGATATCTAATTTTTCTTCTTCTTTTAAATTGCATGTCAGAGATGGTGTCAGAATATAGTTTGATTGATCTATGCTACTATAAAAAAAATTAAAACAAAAATTAATTAATCATTATATTAATTAAATTAAATATTATTTTTAAGACAAAAAATTATTAGTGTAGAATTTAAGATTTTGTTAGTAATTAAAAATTTAATAATTAATTAGATATAATTTAAAAATTAATTTAAAATTTTTATTAATAATAAAAACTACTTTATATTAATAGTTAATTTGTCTCTAAAATTATATTTTATTTAATAATTTTTTATAATATAAAATTGTTTATATATAATATGAAACTTATAAGTTTTTACCCATATAGGATATGATTAATATAAAGTTTGAATAACTTGCTTTAGATTTAAATCTGTTGTTGTCATTATACATCAAGAAAACTTATAAAATTTTATGTATAATATACATATTTTTAAATTTAAGTAAATTTATAAAAAAAATCAAAGAAAATAATTAATATATATATATATATATATATATATATATAAAACTTATATGTACTATACACACCAAACATTAATAAAGGACATTTTCGTAATGTCATCAAGCATATTGTCTTAGATCTATATATAATAAATATTTACAAAACAACACAAATAAAAATGATAAAGTAACCATTTCAAATATTTCTTATCAATTAAATAATATTGAAAATCAACAAATATTCACCTACCAAATGAATAAAAAAACACAAATTATAATTTGCATTTAATTTATGTTTAAACGTAAAGTAAATTAAAGTTAAAGTAAAATTAAAAAATAAAATATTCAATGTAAAAGAAGTTACACAACTTATTAAATAAAAAATATTAAATATTTATTATTTACTTACAAAGACTTAAATTTATAATACAGAAGCACGCAATAGTTGAATTTGAGTACGATCACACTATTAATAATTAGGTCGTGGGATTAAATTTTGATATTTTAATAAGTCATTTTGAAATGATACAACTCTCACTAATGCTATGTTGCTTCGAGTAAAATAAAATTTCATTCTTAAAATTAAATTTTGGATTTAATTAGTATTATGAATAAAAAAAACACAATTAAAATGATATTTCATATTAAATATTTTTTCATAAATTAGTCATTGAGAATAAATATATATATATATATATATATATCACTACAAGAAAATTATTAAATATAAATTAAATTTTGAGATAAAAAATAATTAGTTATTATATATATTGACTAAATTAGATACTATTGTAGAGAATAAAAAAAATAGTGGTATTTAAATTAGTTTCTATTGTTGATAAATAGTTTTTTAAATTTATATTTAATTAACTATCAAAGTTTTAGCTACCAACTTTAAAATCTAAATAATTGATAGTTAAAACTTTGATAGTTAATTAGATACAAATCTATAAACTATTTATCAATAATAAAAACTAATTTAGATACTAATAATTTTTTTATCTCTATAATAATATTTAATTATTTTTTTTTCTAAAATTGATTTATATTTAATGATTTTTTATTCTAGATTTTGTTTATCCCATTAGTCATATAGGTGAGTTTTTGTGAGTAAAAAACTCAAATTCACCACCTATCAATACCCCCTTTTACTTTTGCTACACATGGACTTTATATTATAAAATAGTAACAATAATAATATAATATAATATTTATAAAACAATAATAGTAATGAGTTGAATGGACAAGTTGAAGTTGCCCTAAATTATTAAGAAAAAAAATATTATACAAATAATATTTGGATGCAATGAATAGAAACGAGTGATTGAATCTATAAATAGCAAGGTGGAGAACAATTTTAGAGTGTGTTGACATAGACAAGAGAGACATTATTGAGAAGAGAAGAACTATACAAGAGAAGAACTCAAAAGGAGTAAGATTTTCTCTCCTTCATTGTAAATTTTTTGTTGTTTATAGAAGTGCTTTTCAACTTTGTGAGAAATAGAAAATGAAGATGTGAAGGATGAAAATGCTCTACCCTTTAACAAAGTCCTAAGAAAGATTAGAAAATAAAGTATTAATAATTTTATATCATATTGAAACATTTATGAGTTTGGTTAATGATTAATCTTTATTAAAGAATCTAATTGATTATTTTTTGAGTTTTTTTTCTTTTAATCACGACTTATTCAAAATCTACAAAACTGAAATTAAAAACCTTATTAAAGAAAATTGAATGTAGAACATTCAGCCAAGAAGTTATTAGTATATATCTAATTCTTTATGTGTTCTTCACTTAGGTAATATACATTAATATTTAATAACCGATATAAGGTTTGTGTTTATACGCTTATTATTATTATTTTCCTTTTTTCTTCTTCATTATTTTATTAGAATTCTTCTCTACTCTTTTTTATATATATTAAAAACCCTTATATCATTTCTTACCCTGTAAACAAGTCAACCTCTTCCAACCAAATTATAAATACTCTTAAAATATTTATTATTTTAATAACAAAAAAAAAGTAATATTTAACTTTTTTTAAATGTGAAATGTCTGAAAAGGAGTCATCATGGCACAAATCATCATTATAACTAGGATGATTAAGAAGACAAATTACCATGTTGTACCCGTTATTTGGCTCTGTTTTCTTTTTCTTGGTTATTCTTTATTTATCTATTGTGTTGTAAATGAACTTAAGGAACAAAGTATTTTGAATTATATAATGAGTACTTTTAAATTTTGAAATTTAAAAAGTACTTATGAATTATATAATCATAATCTGAAAGGTACTTATGTATTTGGTAATAAGAATCCACATTTGGATTGCATAATCTAAAAGTAAAAAAAAAAAATAACTGTCAAATTGTACAATTTGAAAGAGTCTTGGATTACACAATTTAAGAAAAAATGACTTCTAAATTATACAATGCAGAAACTCTGTTTTCATGAAAAAAAAAAAGACTTCTAATAAATTGCACAAAAAGTCTAAAAAAAAACTTTTAAATTGTACAATCCAAAATAAAAAAATATTTCTGAACTTTGCAATTTAAAAACTTTTTTTCTCATAAAAAAAATGAGTTCCAAATTTCACAATCCGTTTCATAAACCAAAAGAAGAAAGTGAAAATTTTCATATTTATGAGGTAAAAAAGAAATTATGGGGGTGCAAACAAAATCCCGTAATTTAACTCCCAAATGAGATGGGTCTTGTGTCCAATTAAATATGCAAACACAGATCACGTGCGTATATGTAAATGACTTAATTATTAGGATTAATTACTCTTTTAGTTTTCATTATTATTTTAATTTATTGTTAAGTTAAAATTTGATATTTGATAAAAAATTGTTTTTAAAATTGATAGATTTTTATTGAAATAATAAAATTTGGTGAATCTCACTCCTCGAAGAGAGAAACCAATTGAAAAAGTACTGAAGTTTATCAAATTTTAAAAATTTCAGTAAATAATAATAAAAATGTTGTTAAGAGTAAAACAATGGTGTGATAGTGTAGGACAATCTCATACATTAGAGATTTCTATATTTTTTTTTTCATTTCTTGTAATTTTTTCATTCACTTAAAAATAATTTCTGACAAAGACAATGCCAATTTTTTTATGAGTACAAAATAAATTATCAAATAAGCCCAGATACATGTCTAAGTTTTGCCTAATAAATGAAAGTGTGTCTAAAAAACTTTATTGAGCCATTTTTTTTTATAAAAACTTTGATGTTAATTGTGGCATTTTTATTTTCTATCACAAATTACCAACTATCATAAATTATTATTACTTTTGTGTTTCTATGTGTTGGAGAAAACAAAGAAACACCAAGAAACCATTGTTTTGAAGATCTTCTTATGGTTTCATTCTGAAATCAAATTGGGTTTCACATCTCAATGGTATGAGCATCTAAAGAAAGATAGAGAAGAAACAAAAAATATATATGTGATGAAAAAAGTGAGAAAGAAAAACTAATTTGAGTGTGGAAGTTTAAAATGTAAAAAAATAAAATTATTTTTCCATAACTATTATTTTTCATCATCATAATTTTGTTCCTTGTACATCCTCATTTCATATATATAATGTCACATTTATGATTGTTATAATAATCATTAGTGTATATTGCCATCATTAGTTTCATCAAGATATAATAAACTATTGTTGTTTAATTTTTTATTACTATTTTGACAACTACCACTTATCACAAGAAGAATATATTGGAGTGATGATAATAAAGAAGAAAAAAACTATATATTTTTATTAATCATTATTGATACAAAATTGATGATACCATTCCTATCAAGACAATGTTACTAGAAAAAAATTGTATGTTTGATTAAACCTAAATTAGGAAAACTTAAAAAGAGAGAGCAAAAGTTAACATTTTTCTTGAATCATTAAGGACTTGTTTGATTTTTATTTTTTTAATTTTAGGAGAAAAATAGAAAAAAAAAAACTTAGAATTAATTTCTTTGAATTTTTTTTATATTGTTTCTCTAAATTTTATTTTTAACTTGTGTATATTCTAATTTAGAAAAGCTTGTTTTATTTTTATTTTTTACTTTTCGTTTTTACAAGCTTTTATAAAAAAAAAACTACTCCAAAAATATTAATATTATAATTAATTAAATATTATGATGGAATATGCATAAAGTGCATAAAGTTTTGAAGTAATGGAGCACTAATTTCTAGATTTGGAATTCCATTAACAAAGAAATATTGTGCGATATTTTATTGTGCCATCTATGGCTTTGCCATCTTTTATTGTGCGATCCTACTCTACACTCTGTCATATACTAACATTCTACTCCACTCTCATTAATCAACCAAATCAAAAGTTAATTTTTATTTTATTTCATCAGTAAAAAAATATAAATTAATTTTAAAAAAAATAAAAAATACTCACTATATTCATTAAATTAGATATTATTTTATAAATTAAAAATTTATTAATATAAAATATTTATTAGTTATCTATCAAAATTTTAGCTTACATTTGAGTAATTAATTAGATATCAATTTAAAAATTAGTTTTTAAATTTTTATTAATAATAGAAACTATTTTATATACTAATAAATTTTAGTCTAAAAAATAATATTTAATTTATTCAATATAATAATCAATTATTATTTTTTATTTAATATTTTTTTAATAAACGGATATATAATATTATTTTGAACTTTAAAAAAACAATTTCAAAACATTTTCAATGAAAATACAAAAGGAGAGGGAGGGTTAAATTTTACAATGGCATTATCAATTTAATATTTACTTAATTAAGTTTTAAAAATGCCCTAAATTAGTATATTTTTTGATTGGATGTCTATTAGAAATATCTCAAAAAGAAATATTTTCAACATTCAATCAAAACAAAAATTGTTGATAGGTATTTAATTAAAAATACCCAAATTTATAAATACTTAGAACCTAATTAAACCTTCAGTTTTGATCATAAAAAATATTATATCAAGTGGTGTTTGATATTTTTTAGTTAAATTTCAGAATTCTTGATTGCATGAATTGTTGAAAGTGACAAGACTTAAAATAATATGTTGAGTGTAATACTTGGTAATCAATACTAGTTTACCCTTCTACTTTTGGGATAGTGCGCAATGTTCATACTTACACTATAAGCACTTAATCACCCACTAAAAAAGCCACACAAAAACTCCTTTAAAACCCTCACCATCACACTCAAATAGGTCAAAATCAGAGCTTCAGGTAATGAAGATTTTCTCACTCAATATCTCTTGCATTTTCGTATTCTGCTAAATTGTTCTTCTTACTTCCTTATGCACATGTCATGCAAGTGTTTTATACTATTCAAAGATGGATAGGGTAGATGTATCTTTTGTTATGACAACGATCTCTGTTTTAATGCTATGTTAATGATATGGTTTTGGAAGTAATATTTTAGAGTGACTTATGGACTTTTTACGTAAGTTCTTGGGTATGCTATATAGATGTTTCATATTAGGAGGTATGCTGCAAAGATTAATTAATGTTTTTTTATGAACTTTTTGTTAATTTTTGTATCTATGTTTATTAATTTAGGTTGTTTTGTATAAGGGTTTGAACATCTCTTATGTGTTTCAATTTATTTAATTTATTCATGCATTGCCGTTAGAAATCAAGACATTAGAATTAGACTTTTCAATCAATTGAAAACCTTTCAAATACAACTATATCTCATTTTATCGGTAGGAATACATCTTCAATCTGTCGATTAACAAATTTCTACTCAAGGTCACTTGCTATAAATCATCTTGGTGTTAATTATTTGGTTTCACATTTCAGGGGTTAGCATTTGACTTATAATAGTTAAAGAAGAGAAAAGAAAAGAAGAGAAAAAGATGGAGTTTTGGAAGCTTTTTGTTGTTGCATTAATGCCAGTTTTGAAAGTGTTGTTAATTACTGCATTGGGTACAATTCTTGCAATTAATCGCTTTCACATACTTGGAGAAAATACCAGGAAAAATCTCAACACTGTAAGTTTAATAATTTTCTTTCTTAATTTTTTTTATTTCCAAGGTTTTATATTCATTCAAAGCTACAATTTATTAACTGTTAGCAAGTCATTATTCATTGTTTTAATAAAAAATATTTCCTTATGTTGTTTCATTCTTTAATCTTCCCAATTTATTCATTTTCCTTTCCAATTTGCTAGGAACATTGCATATGGTCCTTGAAGTTCACATGATTTCATTGAATTTTCAAATTAAAATTCATGATAAATAAACATCTTTTAAACATTCAAATTATATTACAGTTACACTTGTAATAAATAAATACGTTAGAATATATAAATTATTTTTTGAATTCATGGCACATAATTTACATTGTGTGTTATTTAAAAAAAAAATGGTTTAAAAATAAGATAAAAAAAGAGATTAAAAAACTACAAAATTTTCTTAACAAACATCTAATATAATTTCAAATAATGTTATCAAAATAGCATAGTTATTCTAATTTATACAAAAAGTGGATTATTCCCGTCCAAATATGGATGAAGGTAGTTTCAAGTTTCAAACATGACAATTTTCCAACTCTTTTCAAGAATCAAACTCACATGCCAACAAAAGGTTTTAAAAAATAACTTAAACCTAATTCAATCTTATAAAAGTTATTTATAAACTGAGATTTGTATCTATTTATATACTGTAAAATATTGTTAGTTTTAGTCAATATGTGATTTTCAATACAGTCTATAGTTGCTATTAATATGATATGACTAACTAATATGATTTTTTTTTGTGACAGCTGGTATATTTTGTCTTCAGTCCAGCTCTAGTTTGTAGCAGCCTAGCTGAAACAATAACTCTAAGAAGTGTGGTTATACTGTAAGTTCGTTTCTTGCTTCTTTTGCATTTTTTTATAATCAAACAATAATTCTCCATAGATGAATTATCAAAGATGGTTTCACAAATTTTTGTAGGTGGTTCATGCCTGTGAACATTCTTCTCACATTTGTTATTGGATCACTTCTTGGATTCTTACTTGTTAAACTAACTAAAGTTCCTCATCATCTTCAAGGCCTTGTGTTGGGATGTTGTGCATCAGGTAGCTATCACCATTTGTGTATTTCAAACTCTCTCTCTCATATATATATATATATATTATATTGATTCTGGATTTGAATGTTTGATGTGACAGGAAATCTTGGAAATTTGCCTATAATTATAGTTCCAGCACTGTGTAAACAAAGTGGCAATCCTTTTGGAGATGTGAATGTTTGCTCCAAAAATGCATTAGCATATGCTTCTTTATCAATGGCAGTAAGACACTAACTTTAGACATTTGAAAATTTAAGGACCCTTTGACCTAAAAAGTATTAATTTTTTAATTTAAATTTCTAAATAAATGTAAAAACAAAAAAAAAAGCATCTAATTTTTGTTGTTTTTTAATATATAATTAAAAAAGATGAAACAATACAAACATATGTCATGAGATTTTATAACTAAATTTAAATTTGGTTTTAGTTTGTTAAATTTGAGTTAAACTTAGATTTATTCTTTAAATTTAAAATTGTTCCTTTGGTTATTGCAGTTTAAAAAACTTGTTTTAGTCCTTATGCTTCATTTTGAAAGAAAGCAAATTTGAACATGACATTTCATATTCAGAATGTAAAATTAAACTATAGTTTGTAATTAATAATTATATAAGTGAAATTTTAAACAACATTTGAGGTAAGAAAAATGATTAAAAATACCAGGTTTTTTACTCAACAAGTGAAATTTCACATATTAATTATTGAAATGGGTAAAATTCTAAAAAATTATGGAAATGGATAAGTCGTGTCAAGGTGACATGACTTCATTTTGGCGTAGTCACGCCAAAGTGGCACAACTTCCGTGAGTGTAATCAGATTTCAACTGAAGTCGTGTCACTTTTGCACGAGATATCCATTTTGATAATTTTTTTACCCATTTTAGTAATTAACATGTGAAATTGCACTTGGTTGATAAAAAATTCAAAAATATCAATTACAAAAACTAAACTTATCTCAAATTTAAAGAAACAATGTTTTATTTAAGCTTTATAACTATTTAAAGTTTAACTTATGTTTTTTTGGATTTTTCAGCTTGGTTCAGTTTATATTTGGTCTTATGCATACAACCTTGTTCGATTATATGCACCAAAGATTTGCAACGAAGCCAAAATTGTAGAAAATTCCATGGAAAATTCAATGTCCATAACAAAATCTGATCTAGAGAACCCTTCAACATGTTCCAAAGGATTACCAGTTGTTAGTGTTATTGATGATAAATCACAATCTGAAGATCATGTGAAGCACTTTGAGATTCACTGTACAAAGTGTGATGATGGAAAAACAGAGGAGGTATGCATATTACATTTGTTCCAATAAATATGCATTGTGTTAACTTCTTTGCATGAGATTACAAATTATAGTCTTTGAATCGTTTGTGGAAAACACTTTTTATGTTGAAAAAACAATAATATTTGACTGTAGTTATATATGATCACAAATTTAAGAGTTTTACAGGCACAAAAAGTGGAAATGATTATGAAACAACTAAAAAGATTGATCAAAAAAATCAACCTGAAGATACTATTCACACCCTCCACAATTGGAGCTGTAAGTAATATGTTATTGCGTTTAATTATTTCATACTCTTTCTATTATTTTCATTCAATTCATTTCATATTTATCAGTTCTTATTTTCTTTTTCATCTGTTTGCATGCAGATTGTGGGTTTAATAATTGGTGTAGTCCCTCAATTTCGAAAACTTCTAATTGGGGATAAAGCTCCTTTCCATGTGGTTGAAGACTCTATAGTGATGGTAGGGTAAGTGTTCCTTTCACCCATATTTGGCTATAAAATGAAACTAAGAAGAAACAACTTTATATGAATATGTACATTTATATTTTTCCTGATTTCTAGGTATGCATGCATTCCAGTAATGACTTTGTTGGTTGGAGCAAATCTTATAAAAGGTAAATGTTAGGCATTCAAAGTATTATCTCCTTTAGACTTCAGAGCTCGGTCACGATTTTGATCTTAAAAGATGCCTCAAAGGATTAAGGAAGAAAAATATATTTAAATTGTTATTAGTCTCGACTCATAAAAGATGTGAGACTATTGAACAGACCAGTAAATTTTTTTTTTAGATACCTAACATGAAAATGAATGTAATGTTAAAACTCCATGTATATGTTGATGTCTCGACTCCTAAAAGATGTGAGACTATTCGATGTATCAGAACATGAAATATTGTTTTTGTTAGATTTCTAACATGAAAATGAATGTAATGTTAATACTATATGTCTCGACTTTTAACAGATGTGTGATTATTGGATGTATCATAGTAAATATTTTTTTGTTAGATTTGAAAATGAATGTAATGCTAAAACTCCATGAATTTGTTGATGTTTTTGTTCAGGTTTGAATGGATTTGGAAAGGGACTTCCAATGATTGTTGGCATCACTGTGATTAGATGTATTGTCTTGCCAGGAATTGGTGTAGGCATAGTGAAATGTGTTGTTCATTTAGGGTTGATCCACCCTGATCCATTGTATGAGTTTGTTCTGCTGCTTCAGTTTGCAGTTCCTCCTGCAGTATCACTCAGTAAGTTCTTTATCAAACCTAAACCATTTCTGTTAAAAACTCAAACAATGATTTGCTTAATCCAAGTGAGTTTCTTTGCATTTTGTTTGAGGATTTTATGACAAAGTTGAAAACAATATCAAAGTCTAATAAAGATTTAAATATAATTTGTAATCCTTAAATTTTGAAAGTTTCATTTTTTTTTATACGGGAGTTTCACAATAAGCCACACTATGTTGAAAATGATAATCCAAGTTAATTAAAATCTAAATATGTTTATAAATTTGTTTTTACTTATATTGAAGATTAATGGTTTAGTATATATATATATATATATATATATATATATATATATATATATATTTTTTTTATATATTTATATATATTTTCTTTTTATAACACATTTT
>Ga0123342_1002310_pt1 | contig 31698 bp, 11 predicted proteins | sample Turbeawhitnodule_FD_89960 | JGI IMG/M metagenome (GOLD analysis project Ga0123342, IMG submission 89960) | Root nodule microbial communities of legume samples collected from Mexico - Turtle bean Mexico white nodule | ecosystem: Host-associated > Plants > Roots > Nodule | place: Mexico: Nepantla... | reverse complement strand
TTTAATATTATATTTTTGTAGTATATTTTTTATCATATTTATATATATATATATATATATATATATATATATATATATATATATATATATATAAACATTACATGTCTCTTCTATTGTTCTAACATTATAACTTTTCCTGTGTCCTCAGGTACCAACCAAGTATTCTATTTTTTCTTTAGAATTTTGACCAGAATTAGAGAATAAGAATAGGATCAGAAAGTTATGATCTGATTCCTGACCCAAGAATATTTTTATGATTGTGATGGGGTCATTCATGTGCAATGCAATATTTAAGACTACGTTTTCGTTTTTATTTTTTTAAAAGAAGAACTTCTTCTGGCCTACTAATGATGATGGTGGTGTTGTTATTTGTTTGAAAAGTGATTAGTTTATTTATGTAAGGGATGCAGGCAGCATCATTAGGGTTTGGGTCTGATTCATTGTGGTGTTTTGATTTAAGGTGCCTAATAATTAACTCTTCATTATCAGGAGCCGAATTGGTCAAATGTTTTTTTTAACACAAAATTAAAGGTTTTATTTTAAAGCATGTTTTTCAAATTAATATATCATGTACTTGGCATAATGAATAATTGCAAATCAAAATACAAAATAATACAAGGTAAACTATTAAAATAAAATTTTAATGTAAGAAAAATGTATGTAAAGGAAACATTGTAATAAGCAAACAAGAAACAATACAATTTTATCAAACACCGACTTAAAAAATCATAAAATTTACTTATGGATATAAAAAATACACTCAACAAGTTGTATATTTTAGTGACTCATTGTAAAAGATTCGTATTAAGTATGTCTTATTAAACACTATTATTTGATCAAATTTAAGACATTTGAGTTGTTACGATTTAAAGTATAACAAGTTGCATCATAACTATTAGCTATGACTTTTGGCTTAATAGTAAGCGTTCTCCAAATAATTAATATTAGAACCAAGGTTATAAGTTTAATTCTCGGCGGAGTAATTGTTCAAGTAGAGATTCTTGCAGGGTGCACATTGTCTTGTGGAGTAGTCCAAGTGGGATGAGTCAGGATATACTTAAGTTGTTTGTTAAACTCTTAAGTATAAAAAATGATGTCCTTACTATTAACTATAACTTTTACATTAATGTTAAGTACTTAATGTAATAAATTTTGACTAGGAGCAAATGTTGAATCTTTATTTGCTTGAATAAAAATATAAAAAAATCAATCCATGCTAGAGAACCAATAAACTTTTCAAATGTTTCATTTAAAACCACTTCAACAAATACAACTTTCAAACAATTCAAAAAATCAATACAATTTATAATTTGTTCAAACAACATCCTTCACTCATTCCAATTCAATCTTGATCCTTCAAACTCTCTATATATATTCTTAACAAGCATAGTCTAATCACTAAATCAATCTAAAATTCATATTAACCTGCAACTCAGTACACTCAATTTTGAATATTCAGAAGTTTTCAAACAAAACACAATTTCTAAATAAAAATCAAAATCATGTTCATCTATTCTAAGGTTTTATAAAAAAAATATAATTAATTTTTCTTAACTGTAATTACAAATTCCAAAAAATTTTCAAAGAAAGTTCATGTTCAAACATAACTAAATTTAAATATGAAGTTAATCAAGTTAAAAAATTAATTTTATTCTGTTAACATCACTAAATTGATAGTAAAATCATTAAAAGTAAGAAATTAAAATATTTTTAAATCAAATAAAAATTTACTTTATTTAAAAATCTAATCGATTCAAAATAACTCTTAATTTTTCATCTACTTTGCTATATGAAAAAAATACGAAATCTGGAAGAATAAGAGTAGAGATAAGTTAGAAAAAAATTGTGAAAGAAGAAAAAACATGTGAGAGGGAACGGAGAAACATATGTTATACTTATGACCAAAATAATTTATTATTTATGGTGTAAATGACATCCTGACATAAATTATAAATTATATAACTGGTTAAAAAATAATTTTATTATTTGATAAAAATATAAATTAATAACCATAAAAAACCTCTTTACTTAGAAGTATTAGCATAGTGCATTTTCATTCAATATTGTGCATTCATTCAATATTGACTATAGTTTTTAGGGTCAATGTTAAAAAAAAAAAATACAATACATCGTGACATCACATGTAACCTAAGTCTCCTAGGATATAAAGCTGATTCAAGTCTTGGATAAAAATTAGAAAGTGATGCAACACTAATATAATTTTGATAGTTATTTTGTATATACTGGATATATGAATAATAAATTAAATGTTTCTTATTCATAATAATAATTTTGCTTATACCATATACATAAAACTTGTAATCAATATTAAATTATAGAGCATGCAAAGGAAAGTAAATTTTTGTTCATTGACTTTTGAAAATAATGATACACTTATTACTTATAACAATGCTTGGTTTTGGATACTACATTTATTTGGAGATGAATTCTCTATTATTATTTTGTATTTATCAGTACACTTTAATTATTAAAATATTTTAATAAATATATTTGTAATTAAATTTACATTAGTTATAATAATTTAAAATTTTTATTGAATGCGTAAAGTCACTGTGACATAATTACTTTCTAGATTAAATACAATATTCTATTAGATATGATTTTAAATACAATAGTCCTAATTAAAAGTTTTGTTTAAAAAAAATCTTAAACTAGAACACATAAATAATTATTCATCTCAAAATAAAAACAGCATGAAAAATAAAACAATTTTGACCTTAGTCTATTTCTTCATATATTTTTACAAATTTGAATGAAAAAAAGAGAGGCTATTTTAAATTATTTAACAAAAAGGAGGGTGAAAAGAAAAAGTGAATACGGAAAGATTAAAATCCATGAAAAAGGGGTTGAAGTGGCTCAACGCAGAAAGCGAAATCCGCGTTTGGCCATGGAGCTGAAGCGACAAAGAAAAGGATAAAAGCGAACCCAATAACCATTGTTTCGGCTACTCAAACATGATTCATTCATCTCACCAAACACGCCGCAACACGACAATCCCTAATTTCACTTCATTTGCATATTCCACAAAGCCCACTCCGAGCCCAATCCCAAGGTGGGTCCCTCCAAGCCCACCAACTCATACTTCACTCTCCACAACAATCACAAGTGGGACCCGGAATATGCCCTCCATCTATTCTATGCAACCCACCATCACCGTCCGATCACCCACCCCTCTCTCAGCCGTCTGATGAAAAACCAGGTGGGCCCCACTCTGCTTCACTATCTACTCACTCACCCCTCTTTGACTATCTATCACTGCGCCACACCGCATTCTCAGAAACATACAAGCAGAAAGTGAGAACCCAACCAAACGCTCCCTCTCTCTCTCTCTTTCTCGTTTTCTTCTCCGCATTGGAGTTTGCAATTGCGTTTTTCGAGAACGACGTGTTTTTCTCGCGTTTTGGGGTTACTCGCTTGCGTTTTCTCCCGCTGCGACGTCGTTTCCACAGCACCGACACTTCCTTGCTTCTTTTCCAAGCTATACCACCCTCCGTTTCTCTGCATTTTCCGATTCTTCTTCTCCCCCTTTCTCCGGTATGCTTCCAATTAGAGTTACGCCATTTTTTTATTTTTTGTTTAATTATTAATTGTTGATTCATCTAATCTCTTGAATGCACGTGCGTAACGTGACCGAGGGTTTTGAGTTTCGACGCTTTTAGTGTTTTTCAGCAACCGTGCTGTCCCTGGCGATAGTGCTGCGTGGAAAGAAAAGTGAAAGTGTTTTATTCAAATAAAGTTGTTGCCTTCCCCTTTTTGTTTTTTGTTTACTTTTTCGTGGTGGTGACCAATTTACCAAATTCCAAACGAGGCCTTGGTATTTTGAAATTTGAAGGAAAATGCTGTTGAATAAGTTTGAGCAATAATTGAATGTTGGACCGTTTCGTTTAATTTGGGTAGAGATTTTGATACCGGTGGTCGTTTGTTGCATGATGCCTTATCTTTTGGATTTCGAAAATTGGTTTGCATGGACCACTTAATCTTGTTTTTTAGTTTCCGCTTTTTTTGATTTCGGTTTTGCCCCTACACTACTCAGCTTGTTTGATTTTATATCAGACTTTAAATTTTGCATTAACTAGTTAACCAACGCATTGTTTTGTTTAGGTTTCATGTATTATTCAATCTGTTGTACTACTTCCCTGTTTTTTCTATCTGGGGCAGTTGAACTATGTGGACTTTAAGTCATCACATAATAACATTCAGTTATATCACTATCAAATTGATTAGGAAGAGTTAAAAGCTTGAATGCTCCCTTACAACCTTTTGCCCGTACTTTCTATCTGAACTGAACAGGGTGGTCTGTAAAAGGAGGGGAGAAATTGTAAGAGACCTTTTTTCCTAGAGGCTAATCATACCTTTTCCAAAGAAAAATTACCATTCTTATCGGTGCTGCTTTACAGTTCTACTGGCTTTTCCATTTGAGTTAACATGATTGAGTTTTCTTTCTTGGTGCTGTGAATCAATTATAACCGTGGCAGGTTTAGTTTTTGGTAGTTTTGTCTTCAATGTAGTTGTTGGATAGTTGGTAACTTGGTACAGTATATGTAATAACTCATGCTATTGTGATTTTTTGCATTTGGTTGTCATGGCTTTTAAAGGATGAAATGAAAATAATATGGTCGTGAAAGCCACCCTTGGTTATTACATATATTCTCAATATTGATTTTACATTTATCATGAAATTTCTGTTTCTGGAAATTTGATTTGTGATTGTAATTCAGTTGTGCAGCTGTAAAGAAACATTGGTATTTTTCCAACTGCACTCTCTGGACAACAAGTTGGTACATCATTTTCAAGCTGCAGCCCAGACAGTTTATTCATCTGATGCCAGGTCAGAGTGAAGTTGTGGGAACCATTCATCAGCATGAATAGAAAAGTTGATGACAGGTTGAAACAGGAGAAAACTTTATCATATGCTGATTTTCATCATGAAATTACCAAAAATGAGGAACACGCCCACTCTTTAAAACCATACAGAAATCAGCAAAAGCAATCAGCTTACAAAAGGGCAAGTGAGGAAGATGAGCTGGTTAGGTACATGTCAAATTTACCAGGTTATCTCGAGAAGGGAGAAAAAATTCCTGAAAAAGTTTTGAATGTTGGAGTGCTGGATTGGGCCAGTTTACAACAGTGGCAGTACAGCCATAAACATGTACCCTTGAGTAGTCGGAGCTCAACATCTACAAGTAATACATCATCTTCTGTTTCAACAGAGGGATTATCTGGTAATTCTAGCAAAGGTCTTAGTTCTCCTTCTCATCAAAGAATATCTCGTTCATCACTGCAATCCCACTTCATGACAACTCCAATGAAAGAATACTCTGTATCTGTCAAAACATCTGGAGGAAGTTTTGGAACTTGTCCGAATCTTAAAGGTGACAGCATTAATGTTGACACACACAGTAAGTATGCTCGAGTTGGGGATCATCTTTCCCAGAATCGTGCTGCTGGTATGCTCAGAGGATGTGACCGGAGACAACAAAATCCACTTACTATTAAGGAAAGTGATATCTTTCCAAATGGTGGGATGTGTGAGGCAGCATCACGTACTAAGCTTGAAATGAGCGCTCAAGATGATGGTTCAGAGAAGAAAGTGGAGAATTTCAGACAACCAAATAATGATTCTGGTGAGCAAGCTATGCTTGGGAAAAGCAAATCGATTGTTCTCATTATACCTAGGGACACTCCCCAGAATAATCATCGGAAAGTTCCTGATATTCGAAGCTCCTTGAGTCAAAAGCTAACAAGTCCTACTCAAAAAAGATTTTCAGAAAAACCTAAGGAACTTCCTTGTAGATATCCAAATTCCAATATTTCCTACACCTGTCATCAGCCAGACGAAATTAGCGGAGGCCATTCCCAGCCAAAACGGTCAGTATCCAGTTCTGTGGATCCAGTAAATATTAAAATTCCTGCTCCTACTTTATCAGCACCTGTACCGGTCAGAACAGGAATAAGTCCTTGCAGATCTAGAAAGGTCGAGGAAAAGATACACGAAACTGGTGCATCTTCATCTTCAAATGGGCCAATGAAGGGAATAGATCAGAAAGTAACTACGGAGAAATCAAGAAGTTCTTCACCTTTTCGGCGATTTAGCTTCAGCATTGGCTTTACAGGTAAAGTTTCTGGCTGTAAAGAGGTTGCGCATGTGCCACATCAGGGTTCTGTAGCAGCACTTAAATCTAGTTCAGAAAATGCGAGAGGTTATGCCAGCACAAAATGTTCAGGCAGTGATAAACCTGGTGATGCTTCCAAAAGCAGGTCTAGTAGCCCTCTAAGGCGATTACTGGATCCACTGCTAAAACCGAAGACAGGTCATCGCTCAATGGAGTCGTCTCATAAAGATGTGGTGTTAACAAATAAGATTTGTAGGCCAAGTAATGTGGAAATTTCTATGGAAAAAAAAGAACTGGTCAGGGGCCAGAGGGTTGGGTGTACTACAATTAGTACAGTTGATATGTCAAAGAACAAGAAGAATGCCCCATCAACGTTTCAAGCACTTCTAAGAATTGCCGTGAAGAATGGTCAGCCCCTTTTCACATTTGCTGTTGACAATAATAGCAACATTCTTGCAGCCACTGTGAAGAACTTGGCTGTCTCAAAGGAAGATGAATGCGACCGTATCTATACCTTTTTTACCTTTAGCGAGGGTAAAAAGAAGAGGGGAAGTTGGATGAATCAAGCAAGCAAAAGTAAAGGTTCTGATTTTATTCACCATGCTGTTGCCCAGATGAAGGTTTCTGGTTCACACCATTATGATTCGCGTAGCCAGAATTGTGTGGACTCCACTGCCAATAAAGAGTTTGTTTTGTTTTCTGTAAAGCTAAAGCAGGGAGATGGTCAGATTACTGACTACGAACCAAGCGACGAGCTTGCTGCTATTGTTGTCAAATCACCCAAGGCTATCGATTTTATCAATTATGCACATCAGACTGGTCGCCAGAACGATGACACTCAAGATCTACATGTAACAGTTGTGCTCCCAACTGGGGTTCATAGTCTTCCAAGTAATGGTGGACCTTCATCACTGATTGAGCGCTGGAGAAAAGGTGGATCATGTGACTGTGGTGGTTGGGATGTGGCTTGTAAACTTAAGATTCTGGCAAATGAAAGTGAAACGTATAGAAAATCAAGAATTTCGAAAGCTTGTTTCCCACATCCCTTTGAGCTTTTCCTCCAGGTATTGTGTTGATTAATTTTTAAGTTGGTTATTTTTCTAAGGTTTTTGTTTATTAATCTTGTTAATTATGACGGCCTGTGGATAATTCGTCAGAAGTTAATTTTTGTAATAACCATCAATGTTAACTACAGGGGAATGACCAGGACCAAGAAAACCAACCTGCGTTCAGTTTTTCTCCCTTTAAGCCTGGGGTATATTCGGTAGCTTTTGATTCTTCATTCTCACTTTTGCAAGCATTCTCCATCTGCATATCATTAGTGGATGGCTTGATCTCATATGAACTTTCTGGATCAAGAAACTACATGGAAGGAAAAAATCCGAGGGAAACTGTATTGGTGCAAACAGATGAACTAAAGGCTTCTGGCAAATCGGAGGACATTCCTGCAACTTACGTAGCTTATCCTCCCCACTCTCCAGTTGGTAGAGTCTAAAATTAAATTAACACGAAGTCGTGTCTGATGTCTTTATGAACAATGTGGGTAACCAGCCAAGATATTAGTGTGTTACTCATATCTACTACATATTGGTAGAAGTTAAGTTCATGACAAGATTATTAATCTTCCTTCTGAAACATGAATCAATTGAAATGTGAATAGGAGAGTAAATTGTATTTTAGCTTCTGGTTATTTATGCATATTCATTGTCTTACTTGGCCCACCCCCAAATAAATCGTGTATCATTTATGGGTAAGTGACCACACTCAATATGCCTTTTCAAGCAATATTCGGAGCCACAAAACCTAATTTCAAGCAAAATTGGGTGGGATTGTTATTCCTGCCACTCAACCTCACTTATAATTTTGCTTATTATATGAATGGTTAACTTTCTCTTTGTAACTGGGTAGTAATAGTTTAGAAGTTGGAATTAGAGCATTTTTAATTTAAGTATCCTTTTAAGGTTTTTTTATATGCCTAAATCAAAGGATTTGAAATAATCTCCAGATACAAACAATGTGCATATGAGAAGAAAATATTCCTTCACAATCCTACAATTTAACCTTTAAACTTTTTGCTTCATACTAATAATTGAAAAATGTAAAATTTATATATTAGTTACAAAATTTAGGTTTTTCTAAAAATCATTTGAAGAATAAGAAGGTAAAAATCTGACTTGGAGAAAACTATGAATTGAAATCCACAGAAATAAAAAATAAATACCAAGACGTAGTCAATTACTAAAAAATATTTAGAAATGTATTCTAAAAGAACGAAGGAGTTAAAAACTTCCCTGGAGAAATAATATAGTAAGAAAATGAAAAACAATTACTCTTATAAGTCCAAATTTTGGTACCCTCCACCTATAAATAGCCTTCATTCATAATTTAACTATCTCAATTTTAAAAAATAATTAATTTCACTTTGGGTATTATAAAATTTTAGTAACACAATTTTTTTTTTCAAAATTAAACAATTTTAGTTTAACATAATATATTGTTTAAGTGTTAACACAAAACATTAAAAGCATTTTCCGTGATAATAATATTAAAACTTATAATTAATAGTATTATTAATATTTTACGTAAAGAAATAACTAACGTTGTTATTATTTTTTAATATGTTAATGTTTCCTGTAATAGATTGAAAAAACACATCATCAATAGATTAAAATTCTTCACTTTCACAAAATTGTTAGACAAAAATACTATTAAACTTTTATAAAGACTACAAGTGTATCTAAGTCTTAAAATAATTATAGTTTCCTATAATTTCAAATTAAAAAATATTAATCTCATAAATTAATTTGACTCAAAATACATATAGTAATTATAGTTATTTAATTAATCAAATTACAATATATACACACACATACTAATTATTAGAGTAAATTACATTTTCCTCCTTTAAAGTTATATTAAATAATACTCAAATCTTTTTTAGTTTTAAAATGTTATTCTCATTTGCTTGACAATAAAATGAATTTTACATTTTATTAATTTTTTAATCAAAGATTTATTTTTCCTATATTTTTAATTAAATATACTCATTTATCTCATTTTATTTAAAATATACCATATGGACTACTAAAATTCAAATAAAAAAATATGAAAAATTCAAATTCAAATTTTGTCTCCTGAAACCTAGTCTCATTCAAGTGCCGCCATTGGAGTCTGTGTGTTGCTTCGCGCTTCCTCTCAACGATCCAACAAATTATTGTACGTTTTTCTTTCACACTCTTTTATTTTGCTTCAAAAACTGAACTAGGGATGTAGTTTTGGTAATTCTCTGGTGTATAATTGGAAAAGAAGCATTTGGATGGTTCGATATGTGAATAGTAGCTACGATTTTGTTGATTACAGAATTGGACAAATTTGTGTGATATATAATATGGTTATTCCAGGTGAAGATGATGCCTTAATTTTATCAGGAATAATTGACATTTTGTTTGTAAATTATTGTTGCAAACTTTCAAATAGAAATATTGAAAATCTACTTGGTGATGTCCTTCATCTTATGTAAATTATCACAATCCTTCAGTACTAATCCAATTCAATGGCCTATAATCTCTTTAATCAATATGGAGAATCGTTGAGTAGTATACAAATTAATACCACTTAGTTGACAAAAATCTCTTTAATCAAACTTCGATATGTATCTCAGTGAATAATTTGGAATGTGGTTTATTAGCAGCTTACCATAAACGTCAACAGTAGCTCTTATGAGTTAGATGGTTCATCCCTTTTAGTTCAGAATATTCTGAAAAATTTATGTTTTCTTGTACTCCTTGATTTCCATTATCTGAATTTATCATCTGATATTTTTTAGGGTAAAATGGCTGCCAACATCTCCCCGGATGTTTTAGATAAAGAACAGGTAGGTGTTTGTTCTTTTCTCTTCCTTGTATTTTTGAAACACCAGTTTTTCATGTTTAAATTTTATCTGTGGTAATGGAGCAGATATTTGGAATGGCTGAAAAGGAGATGGAACATAGGGTCGAATCATTCAACAAGTAGGTTTCCCTTCTTGCTTGCGTTGATAGTGTTTGCTTTGTTAGCAAGTATACCGTAGAATTGGATTGCATTTTTTTCGAGAAGATTTGTTGGTGGCATAATAATTCACTTGCCTAATCTTTTGTTGTTTTTAATATTCAGGATCACCGACACCTGTTTCAACAAATGTGTTGAGAATAGGTAGAGGAACTCTTTCTAATTGTGTAAACTGCTTGAGCATGCTTGATGCCCTTCAAGTGTCATGCAGTCAATTTGGAGATTAGTTTCTTGTTTCTCAAAGAGAGTTGTCTGCTGTCGCATTATTTTACGATGGCTCTACGTGAATGTTATGATAATCTGTTTATCACATTCTTATCTCAGGTACAAGGAGCCTGAGATAAATATGGGTGAAAATAGTTGCATTGATCGCTGTGTTTCAAAATACTGGCAGGTAAGATGTTTTTCTATTCTATGTTTATTTTTTTGATGAATCACGGCCACCTTTTGAGTTGTCTATTATTCTTTTCTCATCATATTCCATATTATGCTTTAGTTTCTCAGATGGGATGAAATCTTAATGGGGTTTTAGTACTTGGTTAAATTTGTGCTCCTCGTATAAAATTCCTGTTTGGACTATAATTGTCTTGATAATTTTGCACAATGCAAGGCAAATTAAGTATATATGGATCATGGAAGTTCTGATTTCAGGATGGTTTTTGCTTTTGAAATCATGGGAGACTGCAAATGTTGAATATAGTGATTGTGTCTTGTTGTCTAAGCAGTTTTCTTGTTTTTATTAGGTTACTAATCTAATTGGTCAGCTGCTTGGTTCTGGGAAGCATCCGATGTAGTCCAAGAGTACGGTTATTTTCCCGTTTGCAGTTAGCAACCAGTTAGCTACATCTACCATATTAATAGTTTGCGTTAATTTAATACCATGCAAAGTCTTTATTTTTGTTCATGACTATTTTGAGGCCAATTTTGCTAAGAAAGGAATTGATGATGGCCTTTTGAGGTTGTTAAAGGTGAACAATAAAAGTAATTTAGTCGATTAAATTCTTTGTTCTTTTCTAATTTGTTTTTATTCCAATCGTTTTGCGGCATTATGCCGTCAGAAACTTGGAATGTTTCCTATCCGATTTCAAACAATATTACTTGCTTTCAAATCAAATGTCTGAATATATTCAGATCGATGTAGTAATAGCTCATTTTTCCAAAACAAAAACAAAAACTCGTGATGTTCTGATATCAAGGGTTCTAGTCACTTGGTATAAATATGATTATTTGCAATTTAATGTTTTTATTTTTTTTCCTTAGAAGTGGATTTGTGCAAACATAAAGAAATTACGGGGAGTATTGAAAATAAACAGAGGGTATTGTAAGTTGTAACATAACTTTCAGAAAAGTTCATCTCCATTTTTAGAAGTAAAACAGAAGGTCGTTGATAGCTTGTTCAATAACACAATCATTCTCTTTTTTAGATGGGATTGAACTTCGCTATATTAGATCATATCAGCAGAAAGTATGTATTGATTAAAATTTTGTAAAATTTGATTTTCGACAAACTACAGTAGGGATCACCATATACAAAGCTAAAAAGGAACCAGTGATTGTTCCCTACAATCTTACATTTTCATTGTTGATTCTATATTTCATTTCATACATATACGAGACTATGAGTACAGTTAGAGACTTTTTCTATGAAGCAGAGGTCAAACAGTGCCTATTCTTTCTCTGAAGAATTTTCAAAGCGACTAAAAAACCCAGGGAAAGCTTCTCGCTTAAATGTACTTAGCAATTACCACTGCAACCTATAGGCTTATGAAGCTGAAACTTTGGTTCATGGAATGCTATTATTATGAGCTCCTCAGGAACTCCCAAGGTCCTGATCCTGTTCCAATCCTGCATCAACGTATTCATTCATTAGTCAATTAGGAGGAAAACATTAGGAATAATAACCCTTGAAATTCATTATTACCTCAAGAAGCCAGCAAATGCCCTAAGACCCATATAGATGGTCAAAGCAACCCAAATACCAATGAAACCACCAGTGGATGACAAAATAAGCAGACAAATGATGCTTAGAACTGCCACCACAACCTGAGAGTTACCATAATTAAGTAAAGCCCTTAATATTTTGTGCAGAAGGTTGGATATTTAACATAATATCAACATTAAAACATAGAAGAGAAACCCACCATGGAGAAGGCTGAATATGCAAAATCAGAAGCTCCAAAGTTGACACCATCAAATACAAATGCTAAAGAATTCAAGGGTTGAGTGACTGCCACAAACTGGTAAAAGAATGAACATGAAGGTGAGTCTCCCTGGGGGTTGGAAAGATAGATTACCAATATCCTTTCCAATTTGAAAATGAATAATTACCGGGATCCCAATTTGAATGAGGCGGAGAACTTCAGCATCTTTTGTAAATATTCTAGCACCAAAGTGCAAACCTGTACCAAGAATGAATGCAAGTACCAATCCTAGAACCAAACCCATCTGCAGTATAATAGTGTGTCACATTTACAATATATGTCTTGTGAAAGATGAGGATTTCATTTAAGATTCTAAAGCACCTGCAGAACTCGGGATGCGGTTGCCGATGCCCTGTTGAAGTCCTTATTAGCAAATGCACCAGCAAGAATAGCCTGAAACCAACATGATGGTAAATGACATTTTACCAAGAACTTGGAGTATAATAAGCATGTAATTTTTCCACTTTTGAAGATTCAGTTAGCCATTGAATATAGATCATTTCATACCAAACCAATCCTCTTTCCAACTTAATCACTTTCCTACCTTTTCACAGGAAAGTGTACATTGGAAATGAATTCAAACAAACAATCGATAATGTTATCCAAAACCTTTTCATTTTTCTCATACAAGAAAACATTATTAAAGTGGAGGTCGTTGATATTTTAGAAAGTGTTTTGGTATGAAACCATCATGAAGTAACATAGCAAGGTATTTATTGGACAAAGTAGTTATATCTAACCTGCCCAGCAACGGCCAGACCATCGGCAAGTAGAGAAACTGCCAACCAAACCTGCAGACAGACTTGAAATGCAGCCATGGATGTTGATCCTTGCCGTGCAGCTAATGATGCAGCCAGTGTCACACAGAATGTTACAGCGACGACTCTCATTAATAATAGAAAACCTGGTTGGCAACAATAAAATACGAAAGAACAAAAAAGGTGTCAAGTCTCAATCATGAAGTGTTAGTTCTTAATCTATACGAAAACCATTAGTAGAAGTATCAATTTGAATGAAAAAGATAAGAGAAAACACCATAGAAATTTCTATAAGAAAATTTTGACTCTGCAAAATTTATGATTAAATAAAATGAAATAAGGTATTCATTATTTAGTACTGCTAGGAAATATATATTGCATCTTTAGTAAATAATTTTCATTATGGTTTAATCCTAATGCAGGTAGCATGGCTTCTTCATCCTTCCCCAGTTCTTTATTTTTTGTAGATAATTTGGCAGGGCAAGACAAACTCTTACCATTTTTAAGAAAACGTTCTAATTGCAGATGCTTTAAGCTTGGAGGTATAAGGTCAACTTGTTCCAACAACCTCCACAGGAGTATACCTGAAATTAGGTACCTACACAGTTAATTTGAAAATAAAGGATAATTAGGATCAAAATGAACAAAAGGAAAACACTATGCAACTTACAAGATATCTCTGCATAAAAGTACTTTGCAGAGTCTTCCATACTTTTAACAATGGTATAATCAGAGTATTTGAATTACAGTTAAATAAAACATACTGAGATATAACGTGTGCAATGGCTGCACCACTGACACCGTAGCCGAATACAAACATGAATAAAGGATCCAATGCTATGTTAGTTACATCTCCTGCCACTAGATACATCAAGGAAAGAGTAATTATAATCAGATAATAGCAGGATATTGTGATTTGTGAATCAATGATAATTTAAGTTTGTCAAGGCATACCAGTGGCATATAAAGGTGTTTTTGTGTCTTTAAATCCTCGGAAAACTCCTTGCATTGCCAAGGAAAGAAGAACGGCAGGAGCACCGAGGGACCTCAATCTCAGATACTGCTGTGCAGGGTGTAGCATAGGAGAGTCCTGTATAAATAATTTATATTACGTGGCAATCATCCCATGCTCAAATAAGGTCAAGCCACTAAAGGAACAAGTTAAAGTAAACACCAAAGTGCTATAATCCTAAAAGTAACATTCCTTAAACCTAAGGAACTTACAGAAGTTACTCCCATGAAATTCAATAAAGGTTTTGCCGCAGATATAAGAAAGATTGCTTGGATGAGGCCAAGAACACCACCAATAAATAATGCCGCTGAAGCTGAAGGGATATGCCTTTTCTTGTGTTCCTCCTGAACTATATTAATAGATTCACAAACAAAATCTGAATTGTGCACATTTCCACCTGTACCTCACCAAGAAAATGAAAGGGTCTTGTTGGAAATTCACAAAACCTTTTATTGGTTATCCTGCAGAGCAATAGATCATTGCTCTTGAGCAGAAGCCAAGAAAACTTGCCAGAAACCAAACCTATACAAAAGAATGGCAGATGGTATGATACCTTTCTGTGGTAATAACTCTTTGGTTTCAGTATCCATAGGTGGACCTGCTTCCAAGCATTTACCCTCCTCTATCTGAGGGCTTGCTCCACTAAGGGTATCTTCCTCAGCCACAAAAGAGGTGGTGACACTGACAAGAGGGAATATTGCAATCCTTGATACTTGATTGAAGAGAGCTATTGAAACTCCTACAGCAGCAAGCTCTACTGGACCTGCACGAACCAATAGTAAATAAGGCATTCAAATACATGTCAGTATAGTACTCCTGACTAACATGTTTCCTGTTGTTCTGTTGTCATATTCATATATACAATTAGGTTGATAAGCAAGTCAGTTGAAGCATCGTGGGCCCATAGATACAGAAAAATTCTAGTGTTACTGCTTCAAACAGTCACACGCACCTATTGTTTGAAATAAGAAATGTGTATGATATGCTCAAATTAATAAACCAATAACAGAACATACCTATTTGGCCAATAAACGCTGTGTCAACCAATGAAGCAATAGGATCAGCCGTCAAAGCCATTGCTGCAGGCAATGCAATTGACAAAATTTCCCGACCAAGACTGTCTGCTTTAAAAACCAGTCTGCAATGAGAAGAAAATCAAGCGTTCATCCTAACAGCTCAGCATGGATTTAAAACTGGAATTGTCAACCACGCCTTCAAATTTACATCATTCAAATACGTACAACGGATGGAAATTTTCAGGAAAAAGAATGTAAATGTGCAGTTTCTGTTTAATGAACAACACTATCAGTTTGGCCTTTGAAGTTAGAACTTGCGATCTTCAGACAGATATGTACCACTACTACAGAAATGCCATAAGAACATAAACATGTCATACCTTGCATCCTTAAAGAAAGTACAAATTGGTATTCTCGTCCAATCACCTAATGAATACATAGTCTCTTTCTCAGCCATCTCCGAGAAGCCAAATCGACTGTGTTGTTTTTCAAGACCACTTATTGAGGCTAGTGATACATAACTGAAGAGACACTGAAGGAGCTCCAATATCAGACATGCGCCAACCTTTTGCCTTCAACATTAACGCTTAAAGACTTCATAATTTCGGTCCCTAAGTATAGGCTGCGTAATATCTTGGTATCTATGCGATTAAATACACACCAACCAATCAAGTCAAATCAAAATGGAATAGGGATAGACTCCACAGGGATAAAAAGTTGGTAAAGGAGATGCCCTTTTATATTCTCCCCCAATTGCACAGAATAGTCCTTCTCAGTCACTATGAGCAAAGCCACTAATTACAGTAAAGAATGCAAACAGCACTAAAACACACTAAAAAAAGCTAACAAAAAAGGGTCACCCACATGAAATAGGGTCAGGTGAGTTCCCCTTAAGAACAAGAGACATTTATTACCACCTAAATTCGGTTGCTTCAGCCTAAAATTCAAAACTTGGACATTTGGGCTTTGAAAGAAAGCCAAACCAACCAATTATAAGCAACAGAAGCAAACTACAACTCAGATTTTTCTAGTACCCAAAAGGTGATTCACTTGCTTGAGGTACCATAGTTACACGAAATTAAAGGTTTGAAACTCCGCATTAAGACGGTTGAAGGTAGCTTTGAAATTAAGCAGCAATAACTTGAAGCGAACAACAACAGAGGTAGCACACCATTGCATGATGCGTGTCACAAAATATGCATGCGAGAATGATAATGGAACACAGAGAACAGACAAAAAAACGTTGGAAGTAGAAAGAATGTGGTGGAGGAGAAAAAGTAGAAGAGGGACAAATGTGGGCCCAATTAGGTTGAACGTGAGAGAAGAGAAGGTGAGAAAGTGAATGATGTTTTTCAATCGGCACCTCTTGTTTACCATGAATTGTTAAAACATGTGGCACTACTTTATTCCAGAATGCTTCATCAACATCAAAAGTCTCAAACTCCCACTGCATGCATGCTTACCACCACGTGTCCAACTACTGACTCTGTTATATTTTTTATTCAAATCCATTCAAAATTATATAGATATTTTATTTAATTTTAATAAACATTAATTAGTAAATTTATTATTTTTTAAAATGTATTAATCTCTAATTTCAGTTTTATAGATGATGTCACTGAAAATAGTGAACCAGTTTCTTGGGAAATTAATTATTAGTAGTAATATAAAGCTAATAGATATTGGGTCCCATGAAAAATGTATAAAACAAAAAAGATTGTGTTTTCGCTTTCCATGTAAAGTTAGGCTAATATGATAACTCAGAATCAGAATTTAAAACCACAAAGCTTCCGCCATTATTACCGTTAGGCTAATATGATAAGAGTGTTTATTCCTTCACCTCCATAGGTTTTTTTTTTTTTTTTATATTTTACGAAACGTAAAAATATATTTTTATTATTCTCGTGTCATTTTTATAGATTAGTTTTTGGATTATGCAATTCAGATACGTATTTAAAAAAAAACTTTTGAATTATGTAATCTGAAAGTCAATTTTCGGATTACATTATGTATCTGAAAAAAGATTTTCAGATTATGTAATGCAGAAGCTGATTACGAATTTAAAAAAAACTTATAGAGAGATATTTTTGAAAATATAAAAATTTATGGAGGTGAGAGAATAATTTATGGAGGTGTAGGAAAAAACAACCATACAATAACTCAAAATCAGAATTTAAAATCACAAAATTTACGCAAATATTACCATTAAGAAGGATTTTGGTACTGTGAGTATAGTCTCACATAATTTAAGAATCGAATATATTTTCGAGTCAAGTTCAAAAATAATTTTTATTTTTATTTTTTTTTAATTCATCCATGTCTTAATGGTAACACCAATTTTTAAAAGATAAAAACAAATAATACAGAACAAACCCTAAATCCTAAATTCATCTCATAAATTAAGACGTCATATATTTTCCAGTCAATACTGGAATTTTGCTCCATGGAGAAAGTATGTGGTGAAGAAGACTAGATTTGAACCATTCAAAAAGTGATATTGACCAAAAAATAATAATTATCTTTTAGTCTTTTATAAAGTTTGAGTCAGTTCATGTTTTGATTGAAACATGAAAACCTTCAACAACCACTGACTAATTAGAAACAAAAGCAGTCTAAACACAAATAATCTTATTATTTAATTTTTTTGACTTTAATTTTGTTGTGAAAAAATATAAATAAATTATTATTGATCTCTTCAAACATAAAATTGAACAATAGGAACATGTAATATTTTATAATATTATTAATTTTTAATTTTGTTTTCTATATCACTTTTTGTCACATATATTATGTAATTTGCGTTTGGAATAGAGCGGAATTGACAAGGGAAGAATCCACAGGCAAAATAATAGCGCGTGGTCCACTGAAATTCCTAAGGGGAAATTCCCTTGCACTTTCCTTTCTTTGAATAATGTTGTTTTGTAATTAATTATATAAAATTATTTATAAATTCACTGTGTTTTTTTCACTGTTGAGAATCACTTTTCTTTCTCTTAAAATTTCTATTTGTATTTGAAAAACTAAAACTATTTTGAAACTTGTTTTATTATTTCTTCTTCTTCCAATCTTAGCTCTCTCAAATATATTTATTTATTTTTATTATTACAATATCAAATTAATTTCTTTTAACTCTTACTGAAACAAATAATTATAATAAAGTAAACCATCTAAAAGCATAAGTATAAGCCATTTCAATCTTTGAAATTAGGTCAAAAGATTTTAGTAATAGAAATTAACAAGTAATTATGATTTCATTCTTGAATATTAAAGTTGTGTCAATTTAATTTCCATACACATTAGTTAATTTATTTGTAGAATATATTGTGTATTAGTTAATTTAGTAAATCAAAGTTATTTATGACTATCAAATTATATATTGACAATTTTATTATTATTATTAATTATTAACTAATTTTGTAGGATACAATTTAGTAAATCCCTTTATTGTGATATTATTTCGACATTTATGCACGCATGTCAAATTTATTGCAGATTGATAGACTATAAAAAAACATGACAATTTGTATTTTTTATTTACTATAAATTTAGTATCCAATTATGGTGTTTTAAAAAAGGAAAATATTTTTAATTTTTGGAATAAAAATGAAAGTAAGTTAAATACGAAAATTCATATATTTAACAACAAATACGTTTCGATCATTTTTAACGTATAAAGTCTTAAACAGTGACAAAATCCATTTAAGGAGCTATTTTATTTCCTATTTGTTATTTTATTTTATGTTAATTTAAAAAAATTGCTCACTTTTTTCCTAAATTTGATAAAATATTTGTTTCTAAGATAATCCTGTTATATTTAGAAATAATAATAATTTTGTACTGTTTTAGTATATAAAACTCTAAATAACATTAAAATGTCATTTCAACAGTAAAAAAACAAATATTCAAATTAGTCCCCCCAAAAAAATACAATTATTGATAAGTATCTTATAATGTTTTAATATCTTCAAAAGAATTCATTTGTTTATATATAAGTTATTTTGTATCAAATATAAAACAAAAGTTGTGCTTACATGTTAAATATTGCATACTTATAAATAGTTTCTTTATATATAAAAAAATTAATAAGGAATTTGTGTACGAAATTCATAATTTTAGAAGAAAAAAAAAGATAATCATAACTATTTTTCTCACACGAGATTTTAAATAACGGTAGAAAAACCAATTTGTAAATAAATAAAAAAATCTCTATATTTTTATCACTATTTCTTCCCAATATTTTATCCTATAATCTTTTTTACAATGACTATACAATGTTTGGATCGCATGCAAATTTTTCGAATTATCTATTATTAAGAGTGTTTTCTATATTTATTTTTATTGTACTTAAAAAAGAAAATATTAATATTATATATTTTAACCAACTAATGAATAGTTACTGTAATTTTTATAATTTGGTTTTGGCACATCATGAACTTGAATCTTAGTGTTTGACAATTGCAGTAAAAGATAATTTGATCCAATGATTAACATCGCATTAGAACTAATCTCAAAATCAAATTACACTTTTAAAAAACATTATCAAGAAGTCTTGCAATTCAACTGGTTTCTTTTTAATCACCATTGTTATGAAAGTTAAGCATATAATAATAAACTTATATTAAAAAGTGCAGTGCAAATAAAGTGAAATAACTGTTTTCATAATCAGCATCACTGCATAATGCTTTGCTGAGTAATACTCCACCAAACCCTAAACCCTTTTCATCTTCAATCTTTAAGCTCACATTTATAATAGCCATAAAAACACTCTACTCTTAATTTTCCCTCACCATTTACATTAAAACATTAATTAAATTTTAAATAAAACGGAAATTGTATTAAAATTAATTAAAAATACTTCAATTTATAATTAATTAAATCTTAAAAATATTAAAAAAAATATTTTAAAAAAATTATCATCAGATTTATAACGACACCAGAATATTCTGATTTTACTCAATAATTGAGGGGAAAGAAGAATCTACGTGATTCCATCATATCCACGTGTCAATCAGCAGCATGGCCGTTTTTGGAAGCAGTGTGTGTCTCACACCTGACTGAATATTCTATTTTATCATTACAAATGGGCTGGGCTTTTGACTTACGACAAACCCGCGAAGCGTGGCCCATATAAACAATGAATTCCTGGAAATTACTTCCTACACCCACCCTATTTTTATGGACAAAAATGATCTTAAATAAAACGGGGTGCGGATAGCAGAATATTCAGAAATACTTCTCTTGGTTTAGATTTTCAGAACATTTTTTCTGGATTTCAGAATCTCTTTTCTAAAATACGTTTTCAAAATTTAATTTCCAGAAAAAAATAATTTATTTAAGATTTAATTTACTGGAATGTATTTTTTTTTTTAATTTATCTGAAATGAAAGATATTTTTGGAAATTTAAAATGTATAGGATGCAGGTAAAAAAGTCGGCGTGCAGGAAGAATTTGTGTAAATTCATCGTTAATTATTTCTATCAATTCTTTTTTTTTAATGTTTATCATATTCAATAAAATGGCAGGCAAATGGTGTATCAGAATATGCGTTATTTTATTTTTACTGTAAAAAATAAATAAAAAATGACGAAAACGATGTCAAAAAGTGTAGAAATTACAATAAAATAGCCAAACGTGATATCTATATAAGATCAAAACCTCTTTACAATAAAATGGCAAAAGAAAAGAGTAGGGCACTAATTTTTTTCTTATCTTTACTCATGTCCATTTCAAATTTAAAAGTTGCTTTACATTCACTTCTTGATTATATATTCTATGACATATTTTTTGGTTTGTCAATATAATAATTATATTTACTCCTTTTTCAAGGCTTGAAATGATCAATGCTGAGCTTATAATTACTCTTTGAATTAAACCATTTACCTTAAACTAGCTTCCATATAGTATGATGAATTCCACAACTGATGCCCATTAACCCTCATTTTCTACCAAGTGGAGTTTTTTTACGATTAATTAACCTTTCCAAAGTATATGTAAACAATCATGAAAGCATATATATCTGATTGCTTCAAAGATTTTAAGAACGGAATCAATGATTACTACAAACCTGTCGCCAGTAACAGTATTCATTTGCACATCTCAGGATTCAGATTATATAAAACCAAGTATTAATATATATAACAATGAGTACTATGTGTATATATATATCTGCAAAAAGCTTGAACAAGGGAAAACAAAAATAATGTAGAACAATCTATTCACATCCTTCTGTTTACAAGTATGGCAGATTACACAGGTTTCCACAGCAGCAAAGGAGTGATGATCTTATAAAAATTGTTAGGGCAGAAGTTAATTAACCTTCAAGACTAATTACACGATCACCAATTGATTCTTTTATTTGAGACCTATACCTGTTTGCTAACTTTTGTGATTGTGAATTCGGTATAAGGGCAAAAAATAAGAGTGTATAATACAACTTACAAGACTCGAATAAGGTTCATAGCTAGGGTTCTAGAGGCTTGGATTTGGCAACATGGAATCCCCAGAAAATTCAAAATCAGAATGAAAAATCAACAAAGGGAAAGGAGGAAACATCTTTCATCAACTCCTCAAAATCCCATTCTGCCGTTGCTAACTCTTGCTGAAACAAATTCTCCACCCCTTCCTTATTTTCACTGGTTATGCCAATGTTGCAGTTGTTAAGGATACTATTTAAGTCATCAAAGTAACTGCTGTTAGTTTCTTTCTTACTCAGGTTATGATTGATACTGGTGTTTAGATTCTCAAGGGGAGGATCAAACATATCCCCCTCAACCCCAATATCCACACTCCCAAACACTTGGTTTTCTAAATAACAACCTTTCTCAACTTCACTTTGAGAAAACCATGGCCCAATGTTTAGTCCATGATCCAACATAGGCAACCTTTCAATCATTGTATTCAGAGCTGTGGTTTGAATTGACTGTGATGGAGATGAACCAAACACATGCACATAGCTTGCATGCTGATGATGTTGTGTAGGCACAAACCCTCCTGTTTTGGGGTCTTTACATGGTTCAGATGAGGTCTCACTAGCATTTGTTGAGGTTGAACCTGTGGTTGCAGACGACATGTTCTTGAGTCTTTTCTTTATCGTTGAATTCCAAAAGTTTTTTATCTCATTGTCGGTTCTCCCAGGCAATCGCGCCGCAATTTGAGACCATCTTCAAAAGTGAAACACACGTAATATCAGGTCAATGAATTCACATATGCACCACAAAATTAACTAGAAATTGATGTCTGCACTTTTTGTTGTTGTTGTTCATAGCTATATCGTGTGTTTATTGAAAGGAATGCTTCTCAGGGAAACTAAAAGAAAGTATAAGAAAACACATGGAGTGACTTCAACTCGAAGTTCTTGCTTTGCGCGTGTGTGTGTATTCATGGTGCTGTTGTTATTTGAACTTCAAAATATGTGTACTGTGCCGTATGTTGGACTAATGAAATTTAGATTTTGACAGATGAAAAGACCTTCCTAAATTTTCTCCATTATGGATTTGCTGATTAAATATTACTAAATAGTAAATGGAGAAGAGAACCTCGTAAACCTACAATTCACTTTGCATTTAGGGTTTATAAATAATGGGAGAAAATGAAACAAAGGAAAAAGAAGGTAATAAGTGATATGTGACCACAGTAAAAAAAAAATACAAGACAAATAAAATGGATATTAACATTTTTTTTTCTACTGAGAAATGATTCTTAAAGCTCCTTTTTAACCATTGGTCGATGTTAATATCTAAATAATAAATAGGGAAAATAGAGAAAAACAAGACGCAAGTAACATACCAAAATAATAATATGTGAAAACATAATATTCCTCTTTTCTTAAAGAAAAATGAAAATTTGACACCTTTAAAAAAAGTTAATGATACTTTGACATGAATATTCTCTTACACTTTTTCATTTGATAACTAAATATATTATTATTTTATTTAAAATTTTTGTTTGTATTTATTTTTATTAATTAAATAGAATATTTTATTATTAAATGGAGTTGTAAAGTGAAAATAAGAATGAGAATATAAAAAATTGATTCTCTCTTTAAAAAATGATAAACAACTTTATTATGAAAGAAAGTATAATTAAAATATTAATATATTAATTTTCATGTCTGTTTTTCACAGTATAGTTTGCGTTTATTAACTGTTTGGAAAGGAAAGTAAAAAAAGATTACATTAAAGATATTTTTATTTTTATTTTAAATATTATTATCCGAATGCTCAAGAATTTGATGTATCATAAATTTATAGGTCGTGGCTTTTAATCTCTCTTTTCATCTAAATTCCAAGCAACAAATTGAATGGCTATTCTGAGTTCATGTAAATTTGCAAAGAATTAATAAAATTAAATTTTACATTTAAAGAATACTCTACCGTTACAACCAATTTCATAATATTAATTAACAATTCCATAATACTAATTAATATTGCTCCAGGACTAGCTAGGTTTTCGCAGTTATAAATTAACTTAGGATATTTTAGAAAAAGTTGTATTGTCTTGTATCTTAACTTACAAATATATATGTATATGTTCTGGTATGCCAAGTTAAGGATAACTTATACAGTTATTCCTCTTAATTCATTGAGACTTTTTTAAGAATAAAATCGTGACGAAACACCAATCTTTAAAGCAGATAATATCTCAAATATAATAAATGAGTCTAGCTATATTATTTCTCAAACTTGAGTCGGAAGTATATATTGTATATAGTGGCATTTTAATTAGAGTTATTCTTCAATATAGAATGAATGGCTTAGCTTTAAAGACATGATTATGAAAGTGCAGGGTGGCTGATTACTAAAAAGAAATAAAACCTTGAAAAGCATTATATATGAACTACTTGCCATAAAGCAGAAGTGTTGTAATTACCAGTTGTTAATGATGCATGGATCTGAAATTAGTAATTAATATTAACAAAGATGGGTAAAGTTATGCACAGTAATGGAGTGGAAATGGAAGATGAACCTGTTTCCAAGAAAGGAATGGAAGTGGATGATGAGTTCCTCTTCTTGGGGTGAGAATGCACCTCTCTTAAGATCAGGCCTCAAGTAATTGATCCATCGTAGCCGACAACTTTTCCCACACCTTTGGAGACCAGCATTTCTTGCCACATCGCTCCAACATCCTTGTCCACTGTTTACCATGTACTTCATCAGTTTCTCATCTTCTTCTGGTGACCACAACCCCTTTCTGAACTTGTTCTCTTTACCACTGCACCCTTCTGGCTTCCTCATTGGATCAACTGCTCTGATATCTGCACAAGGGAAGGGTTTATAAAGGTTGAAAGATCAGAAAGAAGCTTCATGGGGAGGCAACTAATGATGACCATGATGATGATGGTGATGGTTAAGGGTTTGCTTACAAAATAGGGAAGAGTGAGAGAAAAGAGAAAGAGAGAAAGAGAGAGAGAGAGATGTTGGTTGACGAGTCTAGTAGAAAACGGTTTGGAGAGTGACCTAAGGGATTGAGAAAGATAGGTGGTAGTCTTGTCTTTGACTCCATGGCCTTGTCTTTTTCTTTTCCATATTTTCTTCACTCACAAGGTTATCATATCACACACACATCAATCATAAGGGGCCAGACAAAATATATGTTAAACGTATATACCAGTTTGTTTTATGACCAACCCAAAGCTATTTGCTTCCACTTCACATAATCTCCTCTCTCTCCCTCCACACGTGTACTTCAAGATATACAACAACAAATATAATTAATAACAACCTAGGGCACCATACAATATTATAATGCCTCCACTGCATAATTTATGTGTTGTGTTCTTTGAATTCTTAGCATAAGATCCACATGCTTATGTTGCATCCATTTAAAAAGAAAAGGTAAAACAGACTCAAATATTTGTGTGATCATCCATGTATTATATCTATACACACCCATTCTTTTTTCCCTGATGAAAATTAAGTGACAGAACTTTCGAGCTTTATTAGACCGTATACAAATCACTAACCAAAAATTAAATAACATATTTGGGAATGACCGATTCATTATTTTGAAATTTTCTCCTTAACTCAACTGAAGATCCAGTTTTGGGTTACTTTCAAAGTTTTTCTAGTTTCTTTTTCCTTTTTAGATTGGTGTCTTGATCCATTGGTTTGTATGTTTTCGATTAAAAACAAGTTATTTGTTTTAAATTGGGTGAGAGTTTCTTTCTACAGTCGGTAAGGGGTTGTTGTTTTTGTTTGAACATTTCTAGGCTTGATGTTCAAAATGTATAAGAATTGAATCACCCTTCAAGTGATTCATATTTATTTATTTTTTCTTGTTGATAAAAAAAGAGTAAATCACGCATTTAAATAATTGATTTTAGGATTAAATATGTTTTTGGTTTTGTATTTTGATCCTACTTTAAACTTTAAACCTTATGAGTACTTGTAAGAAAACTATTAGAATGAATCTTAGTCAATTTTTATCTATGTCTTAAACCTATTTTCAATATAGTCCATATTGAAAATTTGATTTGTTACATAAAAAAATACTAGTAAAAACCAATTCCAACCCTTTCCTTACTACAAAGTTAATAGAAAATCTAAAATTTAAAATAAAATAAAAATCAGTGTTAAAATACTTGATTTTATAATTAATTTGTATATAGTCTAGTACGGTTATGGATTACCAACCAAAGTTGATGAAGGTGTATGAAGATTAATACTTTCTTAAATGGTAATCAAAAGGGGTATAGTACTAAATTGTGATTGAAGGAAGTGGAGCACTTTAAGCCTTCTCTGTGTTTTGTCATGCACATTCTTTAAACAAAGGTGAATCATGTGAGAAAAAGAATGAAAGAAATGGTGCAACAGAATATTGACTTCTCAGACCATCTTTTTGATTGAAGGACAAAATGTATTGACAATTACTTGTGCATAATTACAACAAACTTGAATAGGGGAGACCAAAATCTACTTTGTTTATGATTCTTATTACGTTTTCACCAACCTACCTATGAACAATTTCTTTACCCTAGTTTCTGAAACTCTTCTGCCAAATCTGATATACTATAACAGACTCCTTCCTTCAACAGTAAAAGGAGAATGAACTTGAATAAAGCAAAATGGACATATTCATTCTGGAGAAAAATTATTATGATTGTTCTTTTTATCCTCAAAAAGTTTGAAGATCGTGCAGAGAAAAGTTGAAAAATGGTTGAATTTAATAAAGTGGTGGCACCCCTTTAGAGGGACCAAATGGGTAAGCAGGGACGAACAATGCAATATTAGTCATCAAATCATGTACTTGTAGAAGTGGCATTGCTGGATTTGATTGGTTGTAGGTACAAAAGATAATAAAAAAAATTCATAAAGTTAAAGTTACATATATAATAAAGGAAGGGGTGAATATTAGCATTGGTATATCGATAATAATAGATTATACTAATTTTCAAGATTCTATGAATCTTATTATAGATAACTTGTGGATGGCGTTAGTTAGCGATATATGGAGGTAAAAGAATAATTGTTTATTCATTATAAGAAAATCGTGAAATAAAAATCAATTTTTAGAAACCAAAATAATTAGTTACAATAAGAACTAAAATAGAGACCATTTTAGAAACTAAAAAAAAAATTGGTTTCCAAATTAGTTTCTATTATTTCCTATTATTGTTAAAATAGTTTCTAAATTGGTATCTAATTAGTAACCAAGGTTTTTGCTACCAGTCTTAGTAGCTAATTAGATACCAATTTAAAAACTATTTAACAATAATAGGAAATAATATAATCTAATTTAGAAATCAAATTTATTTTTAGTTTCTAAAATGGTCTCTAATTTAGTTACTATTGCAACTAATTATTTTGGTTTCTACAAATTGGTTTCTATTTCATGATTTTCTTGTAGTGATTTAAAGGTGAAGTGGTTAATCATACTAAAATTATCTCTCTGACACAAATTAAAGTTTGGTCCTGGATTTCATAAAAGATACGTCAGCTAATTTCTCATTCTCTTATTGGTGTCTTAAACCTTTGGTATGTATGCATTCAATTTAGTTTTATATAAATTGTTATCCTTATGATTCTTTTATTATTGGTAAAGATGGGATAGAGAATATGAGTCTTTTGGTTGATACGTAGAAGAAATGGTTCTTTGGAAGCATAGCTGTATAAGGTTAATATTACTTTGACCTCAAATAATATAATGATTAATCACAGTTATTGGTGATTCTGTAGGCTCTATAAGGTAGGTTAGAGACTCCAAAATTAATAACTAATTATAAAACTTGCGCAATGAGTTAATACTGATAATGTTTTTTTGCTACATGCTACTCGAGGCTTCATGTTGGTATGAACTGTTTTTTTGAGAATTCTGATGTAATATTTTATTACTTGATTGAATTTTGGAAACTATATGAGTTAATATTTCTATATAAGAATTGAGTAACCTTAAATATCTTTATTTATTTTTGATAAAATAACTTTCATAAATTCATATTCATATTTATATTATACAAATTTACCTATTTTATTAAAACTATCAAATTGTATTAAAAACTATTAATATATATATATAAAAAAAATATATATATATATATATATATATATATATTAAGAAGTGGATTTTAAAGATTAAACATAGCAATTATCTTATAACAATCATAAAACTGGCGCAAATTGTTCAGCAGTTAGCTTAATTTTATACTTTTTCATGCAATAATAAAAAATAGAAATAAAATAAAATTAGATTTTGGGTTTCTTTGCTATGTTATATCATGAACGGCTTACGCAACATATCATGAATAAGTTCTTTAAAGACAATAATTATCTATAAATTAGAGAATCTATCTTTTCTATGTTTTCAATCATGTTTTACAATAATCTAATATGAAAAATGTTATATTATATTATATTATATATATATATGTATATTATTAGTTAAAACTAGATTCAGTTTTGATGATTTTCTCCAAAAAAAAAAAATGAAATGAATTTTTATTACTGAAATCAAATTTGTTCTTTAACATTTTTAACAAACGTTTTTCTTTAACTTGTGTGCAAATTAACTGTAATTTATTTTAAAAAAAATCTATTTACCTAACTTTTACTCTCAATTGACAACTTTATTGTTTATTTATCTATTGAAAGAAAAAAAAAGTTGAACTAAATATTGCCTCCATTCCTACTACAAGAAAATCATGAAACATAAACAAATTTTTAGAGATCATTTTAGAAACTAAAAAAAAAATTGGTTTCTAAATCAGTTTTTATTATTGTTAAATGGTTTCTAAATTGGTATCTAACAACCAACACTATAAGAAAATCATGAAATAGAAACCAATTTTTATAGACCAAAATAATTAGTTGCAACAGTATCTAAATTAGAATAGAAACTAACAAAAAATTGGTTTCTAAATTAGTTTTTATTATTGTTAAATAGTTTCTAAATTGGTATCTAATTAGCAACCAAGGTTTTTGCTATACCAAATTTAGAAATTAATTTAGAAACCAATTTGTTTTTAGTTTCTAAAAAGGTTTCTAATTTAGTTACTATTGTAACTAATTATTTTGGTCTCTAAAAATTGGTTTCTATTTCATGATTTTCTTGTAGTGTTGGTTGCTAATTAGATACCAATTTAGAAACTATTTAACAATAATAAAAACTAATTTAGAAACCAAATTTTTTTGTTAATTTCTAAAATGATCTCTAATTTAGTTACTATTGCAACTAATTATTTTTTGTCTCTAAAAATTGTTTTCTATTTCATGATTTTCTTGTAGTGTAAGGTTTTTGCTACCAAATTTAGAAACTAAATAATTGGTAGTTAAAACCTTAGTTGCTAATTAGATACCAATTTAAAAACTATTTAACAATAATAAAAACTAATTTAGAAACCAAAATTGTTTTTAGTTTCTAAAATAGTCTCTAATTTAGTTACTATTGCAACTAATTATTTTGATCTCTAAAAATTGGTTTCTATTTCATGATTTTCTTGTAGTGATAAAACCATTTTTATTCTTAAAAAGTATTTTTTTAAATATAGTAAATAGTTTTATATCAAGAGAAAAATAATGAAATGAAAATAATTTATAATTAATATAAAAAAATCGTATAATTTATTTATTTTGTTTCGCCACTTTTCCATTCTTCCAACTATTAAACATAATTTTTTTCCACTTTTTAATTTTATTCATTAAAAAATAAGACATTTTATTTTCTTTGTTGCCTATAAGTTCACTTCTAATCCAAACAACAAAAAGGCCTTGGCCTTTTTCTTCTATGCTTTCTCTTTACTGTTCTCTGTTCAAATCTTAGCCTTGTTTGTGGTAATTATAAGCATCATCTTTCCTTTCCAAACCTAGCTACTACGAAAATGCAACCACCAATACCTAAAGGACACGTGGCATATGCTGAACTTTTCTTTACACCATTCAAATAAAAAAGTTGACAAATTTAAATAACAAATTAATATCATTTTCATGACAATATTGGAAAAGTTAAATGATTGAACATCTCGTGTTAATTAAAAATTAAAATATTTCATATTATATAACTAAATTTCACTTTATAAATTAAGATTTTATAAGATTGAGTAAGACTTAAAATCTACAAATTAAAAGAAAAGAATGATATATAAAATATGATGGATTTTTACAATGTTTATTATTTTTATTTATTTTTTCCTATCACATGTAATAATAAAAATCTATGTTTTTTCTCTTTTGATGTCATTTAGCATATTTTTTGTTTTTTTTATTTATAAAAACGCTTTCGTTTAGTATATTTTATGTTATTAAATAAAATATCAATCATTTGTTTGAAAATAATACCGTGATAACTAAAACATGAAATATAAGGTACATCATTGAAAAAGACCAAACATAAAACCAACGGTCTATTTGTCTAAAGCATTTAAATTTTGTAGTTGGGACAATTTAAGTAGGAAAATATATTAATCACAATTCTCATCATAGGAAAAGATTATCAATCAAGCTCTTTAAAGGTAGTCCCATACTTTAATTCGTGTTACATACGAGAGGTTACATCAAGTTCTCCCAACCAAATATTTACTATTAAAAAATCATAAAACAAAAATTAATTTTAAAAATAACAAAATTAGTTGTTATATTGACTAAATTAAATACTATTTTAGATATTAAAAAATTATTTATATATAAATTAGTTTCTATTATTAATAAATGTTTTATAAATTAATATCTAATTAACTATTAAGGTGTTTTAGCTACCAATTTTAGAATCTAAATATTTGATAGCTAAAACATTTGTACCTAATTACATATCTATCGATAATAAAAATTAATTTAGATATCAATAATTTTTGTAGTATCTAAAATAATATCTAATTTAGTCAATATAGCAATTAATTATATTTGGTGTCTAAAATTAATTTATATTTAATGATTTTCTTGTAGTGGTTTTCTTTGAAAAAAATATTATAAATATTTGGCTAAATTATATTTTTGTATTTTTTTTATCTTTTTTATAAGTTTTAATTTCTTTTAAATTAGTCTTTCATGTTTTAAAATTTAGGTCAAATTATAATAAAAAATTATGAAAGTTATCGTGCTCTTGATAATCTTTGCGGTGAAACACTTCTTATAACATGTTTTTACAAAATAAGATATCACAAAAAAAAACTAGTAAAACACCCTCTGAGTTGTTGAATTTTATGAACCTAATCTTAAACACCCGAGAGTATGAGGGTATCTAGCCAATTACTACTACTTATTTCCAGCAAAAGGTTGACTTTCTAGAGCTCGTTTTTGTAATTTTTCATAATTTTAACTCCTACTTTTCGAGTATCCCTTCTCTATAAGCCTTTTTCATGATTTTCAATGATTATGTTAGGTCATAACGAAATTTAGAAGGTACTCTAACAAAACCCTTAGGCTTTGTTTGGATGAGGGAGTGAATTTGAGATGATTTGAAGAGAACACTACAAGAAAATTATGAAATAGAAACCAATTTTTAGAGACCAAAATAATTAGTTGCAATAGTAACTAAATTAGAAACCATTTTGGAAATTAAAACAAAAATTGGTTTCTAAATTAGTTTCTATTATTGTTAAATAGTTTCTAAATTGGTCTCTAATTAGCAACCAAGATTTTAGAGACTAAATTTAGAAACTAAATAATTGGTAGATAAAACATTGGTCGCTAATTAGATACCAATTTAGAAACTATTTAACAATAATATAAAATAATAGAAACTAATTTAGAAACCAATTTGTGTTTTAGTTTCTAAAATGGTCTCTAATTTAGTTAATATTGCAACTAATTATTTTGGTTTCTGAAAATTGGTTTCTATTTGATGATTTTCTTGTAGTGGAAAGTGTAAAGAAAGTTGGGGTGTTTGGATTAAGGTAAATAGAGTGGAAAGTGTGAGGAAAGTTTATGAGTGATGTGATGGGTGTGATTGAAACTATATTTTTTTATATAAATATAAATATATATTTATATTTAAAAATTGTTAAAAAGTTATTTTAATATATTTATTTAGAAATTATAATTATTTTTAATTAAAATATTATTTTTATTGAAATATTATTTTTAATAATGTATTAGAACTAAC